>Ga0080006_1254735_pt1 | contig 35908 bp, 24 predicted proteins | sample RS3BMetagenome_FD_69209 | JGI IMG/M metagenome (GOLD analysis project Ga0080006, IMG submission 69209) | Ferric oxide microbial mat and aquatic microbial communities from Rainbow Spring, Yellowstone National Park, USA - RS3B (SPADES... ...
ACCCGAAGCATTCTCTTCGGTACAACGTCGTAGAACGAGTAAATGGCCCAGCACTGTTTCGAGCTGCACGCCCGAGGTGTCGCGCGGGTGTGCGACCGAGCCCCCTCGACGCCGCTTTAGGAAGGCGCCTTTCTTTCCGTTGGCGACAGGTCAATACCTCCGCATGATAGGTATTCTTTGTGTCAGAATAAGGCGACTGATGTTGGTGCCAAAAACTTCCAGAAATAAAACCGTTCATTGCGAGCCAACCTGTGATACCCAAGGCCAGAGCGCCCGTTCACGCTGATCCACAGCGTACGCGATCGCAGCTCGTGCATTCCTGCAGAGCCGGACAACCCTGCCGATGACTTGGCAGCGTCCGATCGATGTGTCGACTCAGAATGCTCCAGAATTGCGGGTGATTCTTGGTAAGCAGTGAACAGACGTCCTCGTTCAGTATCCGTGCATCAAAAGAAGCCTCTTTTTCCCTGGGGCACGCTTGGACGAGCTAGGGTATGAGCGGGTCTTTCCGATCATCTACTGGACACTTTAGAACCGGAGCTAGCGTCTGTTGCTGCCGCCAAGAGTCTTTCGTTTACAGTCTCAGTTTATCGCTGTGAACCTCGCCTGAAGACCGCAGATCAACTAGCGATAGCGTCCAGTCTCGGTAGCCTGGAGCGCACGGGCATCGACCGTGTCTCGCGGATCGCGTGCGGGCATCTCGTCTGACAAACAGCGTCTACAAGTAACGTCTGATTGTCTGCCGAAGAAGCGCAGGTCAGAACGCGCCGCTTCAAGACGTGCTAGCCTAGGGGCTTGACACGCTCTCCATAGCGTCATGCTTGCACTCTGCGCGAGATTCAGGAACACGACTCACTTTGGGCGGCGCAAACTGGCGGTGCCTTGCGCACACTGCAAGCGGATTGCTGCGTTGCTGTACGGTATGCACAGACATCGCTCCCGCTGAGGGATAGGCGCACTCCATGCTGGTTGCAAGGGCCTTCATGAATACCTTCACCAACCTAGCTAGTCTGGTTGCGCGCCATGGCGAAAAGCAAGCGATATCGTTAGCGACAGCACCTTGTCAAGCAGGGCGGATACTCCGTCAAGGCTGGGTGCCATGCGAACCCCAAGGAGAAGCGCGCCTATTTGCTACGGTTGCACACAGATAGCATTGACAAACTATTGGCCCCTTGTGGTGTCTCGTGCCTCTTGGCCACGCACGTATTCGGACAGATTTCCCAGGGATGAATGACTCGCGACGGTATACTCATGCATGCTTCTGGTAATGGACGCTCAGCGAACACGACAAACTAGAGCTTCCAGTGCTTCACGTATCACACGAAAGCGAGATTTGGTACATAGCGGGCTTCTGCTTCAGGTGCCGGTGACTTATCCTCGACACTTGGGCGGATACGTCGCAGTCTTGAATGCATTCGAAACAGGTTTTTGTGCTGAGCGCCGGCGGACCGACTCTGGTCACCGAGCGGCAGTTTTGCGTGTTCAGCGACAGGTATGCGCTAGAAACTCGAGTTAATAGCGAAACTGCGCATGGCCCAGACGGTCGTGTCGTGATTCACTTCGGCGAGAGGTTGTGCGGCTCAGAGCAAACGCACGACGCTTTCGATGGCTCTATTTCGGGACTTGTTTCCTTAGATACAGACTCGTTCCGCAAACGGGTACTTGAGGCGACGTCATTCGACATATCCCGGGCGCGTGACGTCGGATATCAAACACCTGCGTACGGGTTTCGCTAGGAACTCGAGCTCCACGCGTCAGGAGCTAGGTGCGTCCAATGCTTGCTGTCACGAGAGGCGTTACCATGGCCGCAGCGCTAACAAAACCAATGGACGCGAACAAGGAGAGTCGAATCCATGCTGTCACCTGGGATCTGTTTCGCTAACCAGTACTGATCTCGAACTGAGGCCGCGAGACGTGCATGCGGTTCCCGAAAGACCCACAAATATGCGCACTCCACTGCAGCGTATGCTGGATATACACCAGAATCCCCAAACTTCCACATGCACAACATCGCTCCCGAACATTTACGCCGCTTTTGCGCGCTTTAGCACTGCTTCCTTAGACCGTCCAGACGCGTCGTTCGATAGATATGGGGCGTCGGTCACCAGTCGTCTCTACAGGTCATGGAAGCGAGCAAGGCAGCATAGCGACGAAGCATATACGGATAACCACGGCGCCTTGCGGTACCATGTGCCGGCTAGACGCAAGCATATGCCCCTAGATATGCTGTCAGCAACAGCATGACGAACGGCACGCAAAGAAGCGCGTGCTGGAAGAACATTCACGACGCCATGCCATCGATGCCGGACTGCAGCATTCGTGTCGATACCGCAGGAGCTCGACGCTTCTCAGAAAACCTGATGGAATAATCGTTGCAAAACGTCGCCGTGAAGAGAGATGTAAACCAGGATACCCGCAAAATAACCCGCGAGCGCTGCCAGTGAGGCGTTTCGTAGATACCAGAAGAATCCAACCTTCTCCATGCCCATGTACGCCACGCCTGCTGCAGAACCGATAATCAAAATGCTGCCACCAGTTCCAGCACAGTACGCGATAAGCTGCCACAGCTCAGAGTCCGGCGGATGCTGACTCAGTTCGTACATGCCCATGGTGGCAGCGACCAGCGGTACGTTGTCAATCACGCTGCTCGCCAGACCAATCACTGTTGGAATGAGCTCCCGGACAGCGAGATGGCTATCTAACCATTGTGCCAGCATTCGCAGTGCTCCACCGGATTCCAGGGCTCCGACACTCATCAGGATTCCCAGGAAAAACAGGATACTGCTCTGATCGATGCGCGCGAGTGCCCGCGATGCTCGCAGCTCCAAACGTCCAGGCTCGCCCGCGTGCAAAACATCCGTCAGCAACCACATAAAGCCCAAGCCAAGCAACATGCCCATATACGGTGGCAGACCAGTTCCTGCCTTGAAGATCGGCACGAACAGCAGAGAGGCGACGCCACTGAAAAAGATCAGTCTCCCGCGAGGAGCCACAGCTCCTGCCAGCGAACCACCGCCGACAGGATCGATAGCGTCTTTCGCCGCTGCCTGCGCTACCATCGGACTAAACACGAGTACCGACACAAGCAACGATGCAAAAGACGGTACCAGCAGATCCCTGATTGTCGCCACTGTGGTGATCTGCCCACCGATCCAGAGCATTGTCGTTGTAACGTCGCCCAGTGGCGTTGCGACGCCTCCGCAGTTCGCTGCTACGACGACTGCGGCGCCAACCAAACGTCGTGCACTGGGCGGTACTAGCTGCCGTAGAATCGACACCATCACGATGGTCGTCGTGAGATTATCTAAAATGGCGCTCATGAAAAAAGTAATGAGGCTGATGATCCACAACAACGTGACTGGATTCCGAGTCCGAATGGAGTCGGTTACCGTCCGGAATCCGCGATGTCCATCCACGATTTCAACGATGGACATGGCTCCCAGCAGAAAGAACAAAAGCGGTGCCACATCAGCCATACACTCTCGGATCGCTGTCGTGACCTCTACGGAGTTCACGTATCGGGCGCTATCTCCGGGTGCAGCCAGCGCCAGTGCGGTCCATGAAGCCACAGCCATGAGAAGCGCTGCACCCGCTTTATGGAACTCAAGTATGTCCTCTAGGATGATACCTGCGTACCCGGTGCAGAACACGATCCAAAGCGCTTCGATGGTGTTGTGTTCGACCCATTCGACGCGGATGAGCGCTGCCATGATACCGAATGAGGTTACCAAGGCCGCAAGGCGACTTCGGTCTCGTCGAACGTTGGCGCGTCCGTCGGATCCAGTGGTTTCGACGTCTGCATCGGTAGCTGAAGCGTCGGTATTCGCTTCGGGGAGCGTTGCGGGCGACGCTCCAACCGGACCGTTCGTCTCCGGAGCATCGTCGTTGCGGAGCGAGGGGCCCACCGTTTGCCCACTTGCGTCCTGCTCGTTTGCTGGGACTCGCTCTTGTCGACACCAGAGCCGGGTTGCTTTCGATGCTTGCAGGTTTTTCGCACGCAGTCCGAGGGTGCTCGAGGCGCTGCTCCGATGCAGCCTGACCGCACACCCAGCGGAGAACGAGGTGCAGCGTCGACGGCACGCCAAGAGCGTTTGTCCTGCAAACATGAACATAACAGAGAGGTTTCCGGTGTTCGACGGCGTCAAGAGACAACAACGAGTTCCAAGATACAGGTAACGATCCTAGAACCGAACAGAAAACTGACAAGCAGCCCAGAATGAACAACCGGATACACTTTATCTGAAAGAGCACAACGACTTGCCTCGGTGTGACCTTCGAGGGTGCCGCGCCAGCATCCGCCCGAAACGCTACAGCGCCTAGGATCAGCGGGAGAGCGCTGCAGTGCTGACTTGAGGCTTTTCGTTCCATCCGTTGGTGAGGTGATCGGCGGTAACCAATGTGTCGTTGGTGTGATCTAGACAGCGGCTGTGTGTTTATATGGAACAGATGTTTGGTAACGGGCTGGCCTCTTGCCAGAACGGGCAACAGCACCTGACCCAGACGAGGCGAAAGCAGGGATTCAAGGCGGTGACCGGGTAACTGTGGTAGGTAGGTAGGTATCCAGGCGCACATGAGCGTAATGAAGCGGCACAAGGCAGCTTTTGGCTGCTTGTGGCGTTTAGGGTACGGATACACAGGTACCGGCGCGTGATGAAGCGATGCGAGGCAGCAGCTGGATAGGGGTAGCGTGCTGGTCTCGCACTAACTTGTACAATGCTTCGATCGACGCGGTGCCTCGCATCAGGGTTTCTTGTTCGGCTGAGGTCGTATTGATTTGGATGCAGAGATCGCTTTCGAGCGGTTCGGACGAAGCGCACTTTACCACTGGTCGCTACGACGGACTGGTATGCGAATGTAGACGTGCACTCCAATCTAGTACGCTGCGGGCTGCCGCTCGCTGCCAAGCCGCGGACTTGTACGAAGGCACCTCGTTCGCGTGGCTGCGGGCCCTCTGGGGCCCCACGTACGGTATCTGCTCCTTGTCGCTTCAGGGTACACGGGGCAGTCACGGCGATGCGATTCAGCGCCCCGGTGTGTGTGTGTGTGTCTGTCTGTCTGTCTGTCTGTCTATGATCGTGATCCTACGCAAGTCTCGTGTGCATCCGCTGTGCTCGATGTTCACGAGCGTTAGCGACCAGCGCATCGGTGTGTACGCACGTCATGTCGCGCAGATCTCGTTTGTATCCAATATGCCGGATGTTCACGAGCGTCAGCGTTGAAGTTTGATTTTGGAACCCGGCGTGGTGCTTTTTCGAAAGCCTTGCCCAGATCCTGGACGGAGGCAGCAGCCCCGTGAAATCTCCACACCGATTCGAATGTCTTGAATACCAAGTGCCTCTCCAAGGGTACCTACAAAGCTGCCTGCCTGGTTTCGAGAACAGATCAGCGATTGGGCGCCGCATGAGCGTCCACGAGCTCGTTGCGATGCTAGTACTCTTTCGCGCAGCACTGGCACGGTATCGTGTCGCCGTATCGCGTGCAGTGCGGGTGTTGTCGCGTAATGAACGCTCGAAGCGCATGTGACGGCTTTGCGAGTGCCTCAGAAACGCACGCTAGACAGCGCACATACGCATGTCCACGACCTCCGAATTCCACGCGTTTTTCCGTGAAACGTAACATGCTGCGGACGCTGCCTCCAGACATGGAGCCGTCATTGTGGCTTCGACCCCGTACAAGTCGCTTCACTCTTCCTCGGGTGCTGCTGGACCAAAAGGTCGCAAGTTTTTGGATCCAATGCGCTTCTGCTGTCCTGAGAGCTCGCGCTTGTGCTCAGAACGGCAGAATGCCCGATGCACTGAATAAAACCGCGTCAAATCCAATGATCCAGGCAACTGGAGCCCAAGGCCGCTCTTCCGCATTTGAGCTTCTGCCACGACAACATGAACCGCAGTGCAGCGGCCGTCCTGCAGCCGTCACCGATCAAACGTGCCGGCCTGGCTGCGCTACAGCGCGTCTCTAAAGCGAAGCTGTCTCATGACACCGGGCGAGATGGATGTGTCGGGAGGGGTCGCATCCATCTCGCCCGCGCTATCGGAGGAGCCAGAGCCTCCAGCACGAGTCGCTCGAGCGCTCGCTCTATCGATACTCGCCATTTTTAGGAGGAGCACACTGATTCTCGGCTTTCCGGCTTTCGAGTCTCCACAGAGACACCCGAAACCTGATAAGCTCACTGCACGCAGCACCCGCAACAGCCACCTTGATCGGAGGCGGCAGCCTCATTTCGCTCTCGTTTACCTTGCAACTTGCCGTTTGCACTCGCCAAAGGCTCATCGCTGTCGCCAAAGGATTCCTCATGACTCGTAGAGAGCGCTGCTTTGGCGGCAGCGCGGAATGCGCGCTCGACGTTCGTTCCCGTGCGAGAAGAGACTTCCACGTACGCAGCGGCACCTATTCGTCGTGCAAAACGAACACCTTCTTCAGTCAGCACAATGCAAGCGATCGCCGAAGAGCCCTGCAAAACAGATTGATCTCGGAGATCCGCTTTGGTTCCGATCAAGACGAACGGCACCTCTGGGTCAAAGTCGCGCATCTCAGCGAGCCATCGCTGCGCGCAGTGCTCGAACGTGCGACGGTCCACAAGGGAAAAGCATAAAATAAACACATCCAAACCGGGATGATAAACGTATTGTCGCACTTCGTCGAACTCTTTTTGACCAGCGCAGTCCCAGATGTTGATCTCCACCAGCGCACCGGTGCCAAGCCGACGCACCGCAGTGTGCGAGTCAAAGGTAGTCGGCAGGTACGAGTCCGGAAACTCGCCCAGCGCGAACCTAGTCGCAAGCGAAGTCTTCCCTACACCCCCATCACCAATAAGAACACACTTTACGCGCTTCATGATCTCTGGAAGCAGCACGTTCCAGGAGAAATCGAAGGAAAAATTCAAATTTCCATTGGGGATTCCGCGGCCCGCCACAGCGCCCGTCCGTGCCACAGAAAGCCGCGAGCAATCGCGCGAGACACCGGCGAGATGCAGCGACCCGACTGCCTTCTACACACGACTGATAAAGCAAAGAAAAAAGTCGCACGACAGTAGCGCTTATGTATACACCTTCTTGGAGGCATCTCCAAGCATTTTTTGACCCGCCTTCTGCGACGGGGTTCAGCTTCGGCCTCGTATCCCTCGAGCCTGAGAGGCTGCCCTACGAAAATTCCGCTTGTCAGCTCTGCGTGTCTTTTCTTTAGCACCGCACATCCTCGGATAATTGTGGAGGCCTCCAAGTCTCGGTACTAAAACTCCATGGATTTATTGCCTCTGGTTGATCTGGGCAATTCATGGAGGCATCGAACTGGTGCTGCCTGTGCGATTTGCTGCGCTGTCAGCTCTCTGATCTGTTCTGTCACCGAGGCGATCCGCTGCCTCGTCTCCATCTCGACGTTCTGAAGTGTGCACCGTAGCTCATCCCTTGGATTTTTTAATACTTTAGTTGGACACACTGCTTTATGCCCTTAGATGAGGACTCTATCGGAGGAAGAAGGACTACTGAAAAAAGACGAAATGTGTCGCGGTGCCCGCGTGTGTCACCGTGTGCTGAACGCTTGAGCAATTCGGCCAGGGGAGCGTCCACTACGCATCAAGATGGAAAACATTCCTTTGACAGAGTTGAATCTCGGAGCGTACAGAGGAATGAAAAGCAGCCCTACCCCGGCAGAATCCGCAAAAGCCGAAACGCAAGATGAATGGTGAAATACCACATTTTCGAACAGAAAACGTCACCAGACGACAGGGAAAAGTCTTCAATAGTACGACAAAGCGGGTGCGATTGTATGCGCCTTCCCTGCGAGAGAAACTGACGCCGTGGAATGAATCCACTGCAGATAGATTAGAGGATGGTGTCCTCGGTCTCTTCGAATACGATTGTACGGCCAACGAGCGCCCTGCTCCGCGAATACCCCTATGTACCTCGACGGTTTCGTGGGAAGCAAGTGCCGTAGATTGAAAAACAAAAAGAAATCCACGACCCTGTGCTTTATATCGATCGCGACGTCGCAGTAACATTATCGTTCCGACTTGGGAAGAAAATGGTCGTGCGTGTACCAGAACTCTTCTCTTTTTGGCGCCTGGATCCCAGTATGATCACCACGACATGAGCAAGCTGTTGAGACACAAGGACGCCCGTAGCGACTATCATCGTCAATTTTGCTTCCCCTAAAGTCATTAAGGCGTCGTTTTCTACCATTGAACGCCTGCAGTCTTTAAGCGTATCGGTTAATGGCTCAAAGCGCATCCACGTCTTTCTTTCCGTGTTCCTCAACCATCTGAGTACAACGGTATCACTTACCTGAGGCCGGAATGCAGTTCTCTTTTCACGCTTCAGGCAAGCATATATCCTACAGGCAATTCACCTACAATCTATACAATACATTTCGTCGTGACCTCGACCTCGTACGATACACCGCAGCAAACCTGAAAGGAATCTGAGTAGAAAGACGCTAACCACCGAGATCGCCAGGTGCATCGCTGAGGTCGCGCACGTCGCTACGCGCTGGGCTCCGACTTTGACCCAAGCTGAGCCAGAATGCTTGATTATTCTGTCCCGTAAATGGAATATTTGGAAGCGAAACGTCTCGGAAAATGGATAGATAATTTGCAAGGACCGGCTTGTGTCCGATTTTATCGACGGCAAATAGGACGCGGAGCATGTGCTTCTGGCGCTTCGAACGACACGTGTTTGCAGAGTTTGCCCCAGGAGCGCGTACCGCCAGATCCGTACCGCCTCTCCGCTTGCATAGTGAAAATCGGTAACTGGTCGGAGTGTGCGGTCGATTCCGGAAAACCGCCGGCCACTAGTGTGGTAGCTTTCGTGCCAGGCGTGGGCGCGTCGCATACCATGTGGCTCTCGCTTGTCGAGCTGCTCTCTGAGCGCTGTAACGGGAACCGTACTTCCGTTGGGCGCACTCTCGTTTGCTTGATAGATAATCGTGGCACTGGTGGTTCGGAGTTGTACCCGCCACCAGCACCTATATGTCGCTGTGTGCGTGCTCGAGAGAGAAAAGCGAACCTTTCGTTATGGACGGCTCAGGCGCTGGCAGACGATGCGCGCTATGTTCTCGAGCAGGTGCTTGGAGCCACGAAGGCCTTGGATTCGACTCATGCAAATACGTCCATTCGACTGTTTCTGGTAGGGCACTCGCTCGGGAGCGCGATCTTGTGCCATCTGCTTTTGACAAGCCCGCCTCTCGAAGTGTCTGGTATCATGTTCTTGTCCATGCATCAGGGAAGGTTTCGGGACTGGTTTCCGCCAAGCGCACGGGCAGTGCGAGCCTCAGTTCGCTACTGGCTATGGTGGATCCGAGCGGCAACGATCTCCACGACGGCGCTGCAGAATGAACGTAAGCGCCTAAGGCTGCTGACCCAGCGTGCGGCTATCGATTTGAGTCTTCATTTCAGTGACGCGTTTCTGGCGAGTCCGCTTGAACCTGCAGCGCAGCGCTCGCTGCTTCATGCTCAACGGACCGATCCAAGCGCTGGAGAGTTGCACCACATTCGACGCAGTGCGGAAACTGCGACTGCGACGGCATCCGCTTTGCCCAAGAAGCGGTACTCGCGCCCGATTCGCCGGCACGAATGGTACCTCTTCAACTACACTGCCGAATCACTCGAGCGTTTTAGAGCCTGGGATGAGATCGCCGACGTTCGGCATTCCTCAGGGAGAAACGCTGACCCGCTGAACGCGTATGGGTCATTGGGCCAGTTGCATGCAGTTCAAGTCTATCGACTGACGCGAGAGAACTTGGAGCGACTGCGCGTGCGGATTCCAGAGAAAGCGATGCTCCTCTATGGCCGTGATGATCCGCTTACTCGACCTCGTGCGTGTCGAGCGTTCGCAGAAGCGCTCGGTATCCCTGCAATTGAGCTCACCGGGGCACACCTGATCACGGAGGAATCCAAGATTCCGCTAGCACAATTTCTCTTGGACTTGGTGAGAGCTTGATCTTTCCGCATCACTGACCGGATTCAGGTTTGAGCGCATCTGCATTGCTCGTTGATTTCCGAAGCTATTTGGGGCTGCTCTACGCGTTCCCTGGGTGGCAATCACGATCCCCGAGATACGCACATGATCCCAAAAAGATGCGTCTACACAGTGCATGCATTCTGATGGCATATTCGGTGATGTCGAACGAGTACATTTCAGCCGCAGCAATGCTAGGTGTGCTGCGTGCACCGCTCGAGGAAGCAACTGTTCGGTTCAGGGCTTCTTTGGTGCTGAAGGTATCGAGGCACCCGCGATCCGTTCTCGTTTCGCTGACGCGTGCCCGGCGGGAGTTGCTCTTTTTCGGGCTTGCTGCTGCTGCTGCTGCTGAACTGGACGCCATTGTATCCGCTCGCAGTGAGGCGCAGAGAGCTCATCGAGGAATATAGATGGCTGCTGCTGCGGATCTTGCTGCTTGCCTGTCTGCGGTTCGCTCGCGAGGATCGTGCACTGTTGGCGGGCCCGCGTCAACCCGACGTAGAACACGCGTCGCTCTTCCTCCAGATCGACTTCCGGGTAGAGCAACGGGCACGATCCCTGGACCGCACGCAAAATGAATACAAAAGGCCACTCTCTGCCTTTGGCGTTGTGTATCGTAGATACAGCGACTGCATCTAGCGGCACTTTGCGACGAGCGTGGGCGAATGCACGAGTGCCTTCCTGCCATGCATCCTGCAGACAGAGCAGTAGCTGACGCAGAGGCTTGCGCCACGAGTCCTTTTCGTGATGACTGGCACTCGATCGAATGCCCAACTCGTTCCGTGCCAAGGGCGTGCACCGTCTTCGCTTTGCGAGCGCACCGTAGAGTAGCTTGCTGCTCGAGTCGGCGGCAGGCTGCAACGAACACCGTTGCTCCTCGTCCGTCCCGTAATTGTTGGATATACCGGCATCAGGCCCAGCAGATGGAGACGGAGACGGGAGCGCTGCAGCTCCTGAAGCCCATTCCCATCGGGTACGGGCTTCTTCATCGACATGATGAGCAAGATGCCGAAGAAGGCGACGCGTATCGTTCGTAATGCTCCATCCATGTTGTGGAGCGGAAGCAGGCAGCAGTTCCAGAGCGACCTCCAGCATGCGCTCGAGTCGGATTTCGGGACCCAGATCCCGTGCAATGACGAGCAGCCGCTCGTATGCCGCGAGAAGCACGCGGCACGCTTTCCACTGACCCTGACTGAGTTTTGGACGATATGCATCGGGTGCAGGTTCCGACACACGTTTGAAACCCGGCGCGAGCCTGCCAGGCGCGACAGATGCTTGCACAAAGTTCGCTTTGGCGTTCTGCGATACATTGATGGGCATCGTATTGCGATCAGGGACGCCCTCGAAGAATTCCTGGGCGTTCTCGACCATGTACTGCACAACCCGCATCAACGGCATGTTGCGGCGCTTGCGAGCCTCATCGATTACGCACGTCCTGGTGAGCGCATGCATAGAAGGCGCATAGGCCTTGCAAGCGTCATCGAGCGAATGCAAATCGTACTCGTTCACCAGAAGCGTGATCATACTAACCAAAGGACTGGCCAGAATGAGCGTTTCTCGCCAGGCATGATCGAGGTTGCTCGCGGGCATGCGAATGCCGTACTCATTTTGCGGATTACGAGCTACTGTCTTGGACTGCTCGGCACCAGCATAGGGGATGTCGCGCTCGCGGAGCAACTTGCGGAGCGTCTCCAGTGGCTGTGCAACGCGGCATAACACTGCCATATCCTTCCAGGCAACCCCGTTTTCCGTGTGCAATCTTACAAGCTCCTGTCCAAGATACGCAACCTCATCTTCAACGCAACGCCCCAGAATAATCCGTACCCGCAGTTGCTCGTATCCGGGTAGCGGTTCAATGTTCTTGCAGAGCCGACGCGTATTGTGCTGGATCAACGCATTTGCGCAACAGGCGATATTCACGGGACAGCGAATGCTCTCCCGCAGGAACATGACTGCTGCATCGGGGAAAAAGCGCGTAAATTCTGTCATAAACTGAGGCCGGGCTTGTCGCCACTCGTAGATGCACTGGTCGTCGTCGCCAGCAGCACAGACAGTGCAAGCGTAGCGTTTGGCGAGCGCACGCACCAGACGCAACTGGCTCGCGCTCGTGTCCTGAAATTCATCAATGAGGATGAGGCGCAGGCCTCGCGGGAATAGATGCGGCGGATTTGCTTGCGTCTCCAGGATGCGTACAGCCATAACGATCATATCGTCGAAATCGATGCAGTTCAGATGCTGCAACCAGCACTCGTACAGGGCGTACACAAAGTCGAGCAGAGGCCACTGGAACGCAGCGCTATCGACTTGTTCCAATGTCGGTGGCGAGATGAACCTCGCTTTGCGTTCAGCGATTTGAACGGAAATCTCTTTTACCAGACGGTCGTCCGATGACTTGGCACCTTTCGCCATTTCGGCGCCGGCATCGTCGCTCTCCAGTGCGCTGAGCTCAAGTTGATGAAACAGGGGCTGGGTGCAGGACGGAAGTCGATCCCAGTTCGTCTGGAGCTTTTGGCGATAACGCTCTATTGCCTCGCGCAGTATCGCCCGCTTTTGCGTTTGCGATATGACGTTCATGAACGTTCGCCGTTGGCAGGTACGCTCGAGAACGGGTGCCGCGGTGCTTTCCACGAGCCGCCTACCGAAGCTGTGCAGCGTCTGGAACGCCTGCTGAAACGTCGTTCGTGCACTTCTAACGAGCGGTTCGATAGCTGCGTGCTTCTCAAGGCGACTCCTAGCCTCTTCGATTCCAGCACGGCTGAAAGTGAAGAAAACAAATTCCCCAGGTTCCAGCTTTCCGCTCAAGAGAAGAAACGCCAACCGACTCAAGAGCGTATGCGTCTTGCCGGCTCCTGGGCTCGCAGCAATGAGTAGAGAGCGCTCCAATGGCGCCCGGACCACAACCGACTGCTCCTTGGTCAAGTTTTTCAGAAAATCCATGCTATTATTCCCGTTCCATTCGCTGCAGAGCGGGTCCATGTTCGACCTGGAGCAGCGAACGCTGCACCGGTGCCTACAGTACGCAGAGGCGCGCCACGTACCGCCATGCGCCCTGCGCGGTATCGCTCTCCCGTCTGTGCCGCTGCACTACACTGTACTGCAGGGGTGTGCTCGCTGCGTTCAGCGGAACGCTTCTGAAGAGGCTCCGGGGTCTATATTCTGGTTACCCAGAGCGTATCCACAGCAGCACTTACAGCGGCAAGCAGTTGAAACGCGTCGTGGCGTCGTCGTAACAGAAGCATCAAGTCGCGAATTGGTGCTGCGAACTGGGTGACACACCTCCTCCATGCCGTACTATGAAACGCTTATGTTGATTGATTCACGTCTGGGGCGAGGAGAGCTTCATGAGCTACTGAAAAGGATTGTGCTTCGTTTTATGGATGCGGGCGGCATTGTGACTCGCTTGCGTGCACTGCCGTCGGCGTTCACACCCGCTGGACTGTACGAGGCGGCGGCAAGGCCCTTACCCCAGAAACTTCGAGGCCCGACGCGGGAGAAGCACGTTGCTGCTAGCTTTGTAGAGTGCGGAGCTTTTCTTTTTCCGCAGGCGCTACCGCAAGTCCAGCACCAGCTCCGCTTAGACGAACAGATCCTGCGCATCACGAGTGTGCGTCGAACCGCTGCAGAGTCACTGACTTGCTCCCTAGCGACGGAGCGCGGTATGGCTCCTCCTCGAAGTGTACGGGCGCCGCCGCCGCCGCCGGCTCGTCATCGGATACCTCGTGGTGTTGTAGGTGCTTTGGCTCCGGTTAGCGGGCTGGAAATGTTCATCGAAGAGTTCGAGTCGCGCCACCCTGCGGGGATTGCTGTCTATGACACGTACCGGAAACAGGAAAATCCCTTCCGAGGGACGCTCCCCGAAACCGGACCTACCGAGCGCGAAGACTAGGCGGCCTGTATGCTCGCACACTAGCATTCTCTCGGTGCTTCACGCATGCGGTGTCATCACAAGACATGCCCTAAAGTGACCATCAACATCGAGACACCGGCGCGTCAGCTGCGTTCACAGGGTAGCGCGTTCCGAACATTTGGCACAGGACGCACTTCAAGTCGCGGATCTCATGATCGCCCTTTTCCACAATGGACGATGCTGTATCCCCTATAGATGCGCGATTTGCAAAGAGTGACGGTGTCGCTCTCCGGCGAGCCTAGCCTATGCTCGCATGAAAATCGATGCTCCCGGTGCAAACCAAGAGCGAGGCAAATTACACACGAGTTTGCTTCGCTGTTGGACGTTGCGGATGGTTCTGTTTCGAGGCACCGGTGCCGTCAGACAGTGCTGGCGCACCAGCGCCCGCTACAGAACCAGTTTCAGTTCTAGCAGCGATTCAGGAGAGCATCCTACATGCCCGGTGAGCGTCGTGTCGAGGCTCGAGCCCTCTAAACCGGACACGGGAGACGCATTCACAGACATAGAGTGTGAACATTGTCGATGGCGTGCGAGCTATCCGGCATTGCTGCTTACTGTGAATTGACATCTGGATTCGCCCCCGACGCACTCAAACAGCACCCGCCTCTCGCGCCGCACAGCAGCGCCAGCGACGCCCATCACCTGTGCATCCATACCCAGTTTTGTATCCGCTCAGACATGGTTGCAGAAGCTCGAGGCGCGCTCGCACCAGCATCGATCATAGCACGGCAGCTGCACTCCAATCGTTCTAGTGCGCGCTCGCTGCATCCGTGTGACACCTACCTCGACCAGAGGATGGTGTCATATCGACCTTTCTAGCGAGGCAATGTGGCTGTTCGACGACGCATGAACCTCCGCAGTACTCCTAGCCTGCGTTTGTTGCGTGCCGTGACGTTGCCACAACGTCCGCGGCACTGTGGCGTTATGCGTCCATGCATCAATGCATGCACGAATGCAGCCACAGAGACGATCCCAGGCTGGACACCCGCGTTACCTTCATGATGATCCGTAGATACAAACGTTTTCCCCACAGCATCCGTTGAAATAAACCAGGCAGATATCGCTGTGACGCCTCGAACGGGAGCTCCGGGACCATACCGTCTGGCGACATATGCCTGTCTAGAAACAAGCACAGTAGAGCGGTTCGGCAGAATCTCGTTCTCAGTGGCTGCGGTTTCGAACTTGGACGCGGGATGCTGCACGCCGCTGTACACCAAAACTACGATTATACCCCGGGCGATACCAGGGTTTATGCGTGCCGCCTCCACGACCTCAACGAGTGCCTCGTAGTCAACCTGTTTGCTTCTTGTCGACTCGTACTCTGTGGTATACCTGCGACTGTTCTCGCACCGTCTACACAAACATAGAATACCTCGTGAACTCACTCTTGATTCTTCTCGCTCTGTTGCGTAGCCGGGTACCCGTCATGATCACTGGCGCATTCTCGCCCCCGCCGCAGCCGCCGCAGCTGCTGCTATTGCTGTTGCTCACGCGCTCAACCAACAAATGAACTCATCGATTCGTACAGTGCCGGTTTCCTTCTGACATAGGTCGTTCGTTCTGTACAAACACCACAGTCGTGCAGCGTATGCTCTCTGAAACGTTATGCGCCAGCCTGCGCCAGATCGCTGCTGCACGCCGTCCATGGCGACACTCACCTCGCACTGAAAGAAAAACACAAGAAAAGGTAAGAAAAGAAATATGCGCACATTCGGAGAACGCTGGCCTAAGTAAACGTCCTCTCCATGAAAAAAAGAAAAAAATCTATGGCGACACGAACCTCGAGCGCAGCACACCACACATTCGATGCGCCGTGCCAGGTGCGCCATGGCGAGCGTTCAACATTGCCTGCTACTGCTGCTGCTGCTGTTGCTGTTGTTGCGGAGCACGCGCTCACTCCTCTAGTCGCGTAGCGCTTGCATACACACAGCTGCTTCCAAACAACGCCAAAGATGCAAAGAACCTGGAACATCCTTCGATCTTTCAGTCGCGTTGTCGACAGCGTGCCCATCTACGTGATGCTTCCGTTGGAGTTCCCGACCATGGATGAGAACGATTGTCGCCGTCTAGTCGAGCAGACGATCCCGCACGTGGCTGGCGCCAGTAAGTGCGCCGGGTTCATGGTGGATCTCTGGTGGGGTCTTTGTGAACAGGAGCCGCGGAAGTACACCTGGTGCGAGGATCGCTATCGAGCGCTGTTTTCCATGTGCCAGCGACTGGGCGTCAAGTGTCAAGTGGTGCTGGGCTTTCACAAGTGCGGCGGGAACGTCGGCGACTCCGTTACCTACGGGTTACCCGAATGGGTGCTGGCACGTGCCCGTGAACTAAAAGAGAAAGAGAATAAAGTGATCTTGTACATGGATCGGCACGGCTACATGAGCGAGGAGTACATATCGTGTGGGGCCGACGAGGAACCGCTTTTCCCAGTACAGAGCGCCGCTGCGAACTCGGAGCAGCAGGCCGCATCTGGGCAAGATGCGTCTTCACCAGCGACGGACGCACAGGCTTCGGCTGAAACCGAAGCACCAGCGGCCAGCGCACAAGTGGAGATGCGCTCCCCGCTTCAATGTTACGAGGAGTTTATGAATGCTTTCGTGAAAGACTTTGGAGACGAATTTTTCGGTACAGTGATTCACGAGGTGCACATTGGCATGGGTCCCGCCAGCGAACTACGTTATCCATCGTATCCGCTCACTGACGGGAAGTGGAAATTCCCCGGAATCGGCGAGTTCCAGTGTTATGATACTTTTCTGATGAAAGATCTGGAGAAAGCGCTCGCAAACCAGAAGTTTTCCGAGGATGAGATTCGCAAATGCATCCCACCACGCGATACCGCCGGATCGTATTGCGACACTCCGGATCAGTCGGAGTTTTTCCGCTCATTGTATGCCACACCGGCTGGCCGCTTCTTTCTCAAGTGGTACGGAAGCAAGCTACTGGAACATGGTGAGCGTGTTTTAGTCGTCGCCAACAAATGCTTCCATTCGTACATTGCAGATCGGCGCGTCCGCCTGGGGATCAAAGTCGCCGGTATCCATTGGTGGTTCAAAACGCCAAGCCACGCGGCCGAGATGACGGCTGGCTATTATCACACCGCCGATGACCCCTGGACCATGTACGATGGGATTGCAGCACTGCTGCGCAAACATGGCATCATCTGGAATTTCACCTGCTACGAGATGCGCGATAGCGAGCAGCGTGAGGGAAAATGCAGTCCCGAGGGCCTCGTCAATCGCGTCCGCATCGCTGCCCAGAAGCACGGCGTTGCGCTCGCGGCTGAGAATGCGCTCCCGCGTTACGATCGCAAAGCGTACAAGCAGATCGTCGCTCAAGCGAAACCATCCTCCTGGGGCATATCCTTACCTTTTGGCCGCAAGGCGGAGACGAGAAAGACGCTCTGCGGCTTTACGTATTTGCGCCTCACACCCGAACTGCTGGAAAAGCACCATCTGCGCGAATTTGCAAATTTTGTCAGCTGGATGCAAGGAGCTAAATAGGGTCGCTCTCAATGGAAGGGCCTTGGTATCCGAGAACAGCGTTACGTAGCATAAATGTGTCCTCGTCAGTTTGATGGGCGTCGTTTCTTGTTCCGCAAAGCCTCGACAACCGCGGAGAAATCGTAATCTCCAAAGCCACTCGCTTGTGCCGCTTTGAAGACTTCGTTCGCAATGGCTGAGAGCGGCAGCCACTGCTCCATTTCGTCACCGAGGGAAATCGCAAATCGGAGGTCTTTCTGTTGGTGCTTCAGAGGGAAATGCGCTTCGTATTGGCTGGAAATCATGTTTGGCAGCTTCATGCTAAAGAGCGGGCTGTTCATGGCACCAAGTCCGAGGATCTCGTTCAGGGTCTCCGTCGAGAGCCCGCACGACTCGGCGAGGCTAGCACCCTCAGCGAGTGCCACCATCATCGAACCCATGATCATATTCACCACAATTTTCATCTTGGTGCCCGCTCCGCACCGCTCACCGAGGAAGAAGGAAGCTTTGCCCATGACATCGAGGCCGCTGGATGCAACGCGATCGTAGGCTGCCCGGTCGCCGCTGCATAAAAAGATAAGGGTTCCAGTTTGTGCTGGCACTTTGGAGCCGCTAACAGGCGCCTCCAAAAACAGTGCCCCTCGTTGATGCACCGCCTCGCTCAGTCGTTCCATGGTACTCACATCTAGCGTTGAACATTCTATCAGCATCTTCTGGGGGCCGAGCTCCTGCACCGTCCCTCGTTCAGCGTCGAGATGAACGGAAAGCGCGGCTTCCGGCGTAGACAGCATCGAGTATATCACGTTGCAGGCACCCGCAACGGATCTCGGTGAGTCCGCCACGTGCACCTGCGCATTTCCAGAAGAATATCCCTTGCTTTCCCCGCACTGCTCGTTTACAAGCTCTTTCGCAAACGCTTCCGCCGCACTCCGCGTCCTATTCCAGACGTAGAGACTGTGACCGGCCCGAAACAGGTTGCGCGCCATACCGCTTCCCATGATGCCCAGGCCGATGAAACCCACCGCTGACATCGTTGCACCTTTCCGATTGGGCGCTGATGCCTCACCGTGCATGCAGGCTGTCAATTCAAGTGAATTATGGAGTGTACGCGGACTCTGTGTTCCTGCCAAGGGTCGCTCGAAACGCCTGCGCCACGAGAACCGTGGCAAGCGGTGCGCCGATACCCAAGCCTTCTGAGGAGGCCAGTTGGAGTCGTCAGTTACCTTCGAGCGAAGCTGTCTACTTGGGCGCTGAACACTATTCAGAGCACACGGCGTCGCGAAAGCCGTTGGTGCGCGAAACAATGCCCCCGACTCGCTGCACATGCGCGGCATAAGCCAAGCGAAGCGGGCGTGTCCGCTTGATACGCGCGCGTGCGCGCGTACCGTCTGTGCCGATGCGAGCGTCGCGATACAGTGTGTCCCTATCCTCTCAAATTGTAGAGGATATGAATGAAGCGCTGCTGCAGCGCCATGCGCTGTGTGTGCGTGCTGGTTGTCGTCTTTCAACTTGATTGTGTTCCGCCTTCTTGCTGCGTGTCATCAAATGCTTTTCGCGGCTCATTGCAGATGCGTTCCATATACGTTCATTTTGAGAAATGCAGCATCTAAGGGAAAGGTGTGCATACAAAATTCGGGATTCTGGAGTGCCCTCATTGCCCTGAGCTGCCAGAAAAGACGGAAAAATCCTCATCTTGCCCGACCATCGAGCGGAGACTAGCTGATGATGAAGGAGAAAAGGAAGAAATGAGGATGCTGACGAGAAAAATGTTTGCCCCACAGGACGATAACGAGACCATAGTGCCATAGAGGGCAATCGTTCCAGGAATCCTTGTATTGGCGCGTTCAAACAGCGTCCATGTACGCATCGAGTTCGTGAACGAAGATTTCAACGCTGCTATGATTATCAGGAGGTGTTTGGTAGAGAGGACGAGATTTCAGGAGCCGAGGCGGTCTCACTTCGTGAGGTAGCGTCTCAAGGTCGAAAAGTGCAAGGATAAACTACAACCGATGGCAGGAAGCCGGTCAAAAAAGACTGGGAGACGTCTGTGGATGAGTAAACATTTACAATTCAGTAGCTTGAGGGTTTCGTTCCATTGATCACACGTCTATGGTCGACTACGCCTTGATTACCTTCCCATGCCTTGGGGCAATTCCCCGAGCACCTGCTCGTGGGCGTTCATGACGCAGGGCATGCCTGCTGCACACATCGCTGTGGTATCTTTCGATAACTCCTTTGTGCAACAACTGGTGCTCGGCGCTGAACGTACCATACAATCTGATTTTCCTGGATTCGGTTTCATTGGGAATTGGACGTGATGGAGGCCACGAGGTACAACCACCGGTCGAATGATGGTGCCAGGACCCATCGCGACGTTCCCTGCCCTGTATCGAACAGGGGAAACGCTCTGGGCGCTTCATTCATAGCTTACGTGAGCGTCCAAATGGCTCATATGGACGGTTTCGGGCACGGGTGGGGGTGCATGCGATCGGGCTGGGTTCGCCAGCGCTTCCGCGTGTACGGGTACATCAGGTGCACATTTCCCAACATACTCACTTCGTTGGACGCAAAACTTGCCAACATACCGCGTCGGTTTAAGGAAGCCTAGATTGCTGCACGTGCTGTAGAGCGTGAATACTGCACGCTCGCGCCCGCTGCCGAAGCGTTCAAAGACCACAGGAATCGATATTGTACGATCTCCGTCTATGACTACGAGACGACATACATTCGTCACAAGCACGCTTGTATGCTGAATCAGTTAGAGAACAAGAGCGTGAAACAGAGCCAGATGCTCTGCATGCTGTACGGTACGCTAACAGAAGGACAGACGGCGAGGCAATCACATGTGAACGGATTGCTGAGATGGGATTTCACCAGCGACGCAGCACGAAAGCACTTTTCTACACCGAGACTTGAACGCCCTGATCAATATCCGGCAATGTCTGGTGCTTTTGCAATGTCCAGCGGCTTTGCATCTGGCGAGATTTTGCGGAAAGATTTCAGTACTAGGTGTGAGCAGTTCGAAGAAACACTGAAGACTTTCGATGAAAAGAAGCAGTGATCAGGAGAGAGGTCATTGGGTTCTCGCTTCGGCCATGGCACAGGGACGGTTCAGTTCAGCATTTTGCCAAGACCGGAGCGCCGTAGACATACACCGGGAGAAATTTTTCGGGACCACTCGTGAACCACAGTAGCGTTTCCTTCTTAACTACGACTTCGTGAATCGATTTCCCGCTGACATGGAATGAATGCTGCTGGCCCTAGCAGGTTCGGGCAAGCTGTCAGCGATGTTCTCGCCAGCAAGTCGTTCCATTCTAACTCGCGATATGCTCGCGACTCGCTAGATGCTCTCATACCTTCGCTTCGCATTGAACAGCCAAGTCGTCTCATCAGTAACATTTATTTCACAGAAGCGCTGGGTTTGCTTCCCAGGATCACCAGGGCAGCAGGAGTGCGCCGCTCCTCGTTCAAAAAATTAAATGTTGCACAAGCTCGAGCGACTGTCGTACTCTCGAAGGATACGCCAAGATGCTTCTCCAAATATTCCATTGAATCAGCTGGAAGTAGGTTTCGTGCGGCAGGTGCGTTCGCCTCATCGCAGCCCAGAATGAGCGTTCCAGGCATCGGTCTGAGCAGTTCGAGAAAACAAAGTGCGTCCCGGCTCACGTCACTCACACGGTTCACAGCAGGTACCGAAAGCACATAGTGTGGCAGCAGCAGCAGCGCACGGCTGCTGAAAACAAGTCCGTTAATAACGAGACCCTTGTCGTGCAGCGCATCGATGTGGGTTTCTTCCCAAAACGAGCAGGCAGCGCTTGCGCGAATCAGTTCTCGAATAGCCGCTGGAACCGCTTCGTTCGTGGGCAAGGCCGGCTCAGGCACATTTCGTACCGATCCTCCACTCCTGGTTCGTTTACGCACGGGTTGCTCCGAAGAGGTTTCCAGTTTCCGAGCAGGTACCAGACTCCGAAACCGAACGCTGCAGAGCGGCGCCACGGCGACCAACGACAGTTTGAGGCTCAGCATTTCCGTCTAGAGCATGCACCGTTCCTGCAACCGTGACCTTGTCAAGTCGGTACCTCTGCCGTTCCCAGAGCGCGTCGCAAGTCCCGGGGCGCTCGTGTTCGCCCCAAAACGCCGTCAGTGCCAGGTAGGCTCGCCAGGCGGTGCGCGTGTACACGAGACTCGCGCGCGCTTCACAGGCCTTGGCGTACCCCACGGTTTAGTTTTCGGTGCGCGATACACATATCCACAACACACACATATGCCATGCCAGAATACGAAGGAGCCAAGTACCTGACACGAACGTACTCGCTAAAGTATAGATTTCCTCCCACGATCACCAATACCACCATTTACGGGCTTTCTATGCCACTGCTTCCTTTTCCTCTCTCCTATCCCCGTCTTGAAAGATGACGGTCTCTCTCTTCCCTACTTTTTTCCTATGGTCAGCCGTCGAAGAATATTGATGATAGCGTTCGAGTCCCAGTGTCTTCGCTTCTGGCTATCGTCTACGCATGTCAGGCGCTGGCGGGTGTTGCGATCTACGCTTTGTTCGCCATTTGCAGCCGCTTTCCTGGGCAGGTTCGGTGCGCCCTTCGCAACCCTGAGGCTTGCCTATCGTCAGATGTTCCCGTGGGTCCACTGCACCGCATTGTTCTCCGGTGGGTCGCGCTTTGGGCGCATGAACGCTCGCTTCATCGCTCAGTACATGCTTTTGAACGGCACCGAAGCCGCACCTCAAAGAACGCGTCTGCTTCCGCGTCCGATGCCGTACCTTTTCAGAGCCAGGGGCTCCGTCCCCGCTCTCCTCTCGGCTGGCAAGCTGCTCGGTGCACGCGGAAACATTCGCTGTTCGATTCGACACAGAACTGGTGAAGCGCGGTGTTTTTCATGATAGAACAAGTACCGCAGGCGAGAATTCAAGCTGGAGCTGTGTTCCAGAAATCTGTGATCCGTCGACGCTTCCTTCGAGCAGAGCAGTGCTGCACGCTTCACGGAATGCGAGTGGCCCCATGACTGGAGTCCGGGTGCAAGGCCATTTCCCATGCGAGCAGAAGACGCAGGAGCCTCCAGCAGCAAATCCGTTGACAGGTATCGTGCTTCCGTCGACTACCGTTCCGTCCTGGCCGCAAAAAACGAGGGATTTGTCATCCGAATGGAATCGATAGTTTTCCATGAGCGTTCAGGCGGATTCGGCACGCACCAGTGAACACGTCATCAAGAAACGATGTGCAGTTGTTGATGTCGTCAATCCAGCACCGCGGATTGCAGTGTCCACGAGTTCTTACGGTCCCCAAACATCCAACATTCGAGAAATGCGTGAGTTGCGCATGTTTTACATAGGAAAAAAGACCAGTGGCGGCTTTTATGTTTCAATCGGACGATCGTATCGATTATTTTACGATCTGTTGTTCGATGACTTTGCGAATCATTTGGATTCCGCTGACGTAACGATATCCAGGTACAACGAGTCCACTGATCCACTCCGAGGCGACGACCGAAACGCCTAGCACCAGGTATGGATCCGTAAGCGCGAACTGCGGCACTTCGAGTGTCAAGGAAGCACATCGAAAAACTAGGTCGGAAAAAGCGCAAGGCAGGAGCAGAGCGGACAATGCTTTGTTCCACTTTCATATGCGTAGCGACCAAGTGACACGACTATCGCCTCACGCGGCTAGAAACGGTCGCTGCTTGGCTATCTATAGCGTCGTCCGAGAAACGAAGCCTCGACACCCAGGCTCTGAACGGGCTAGCTGCATAGTATCGGGGACACTGAAACGCAGCACAACCCGGCGACGGGTCGATCACGATGGAGTAAGCTCCTGCACGAAGCGCTCGATAACGTACCATCACAGTCATGTTGGCAGCAGTTTAGGTGGACCGCTCCGTGCTTCCGTTCCGATCCAGACACTTTCGACTAGGTCATCGTGTACGTCACCATTTCGTATGCTGATTCATTCTCCTGGATCCAGCACCATCGCCGTTTTCCAGACCGGTATCTGCGCTTCAACCGCGATTTGGACGCATACATGCGCCCGTGTACGACCGTTTCAACATATGGATGCCGTGGTACGGACCCAAATGCGTACCGAAAATCGAAAGCTGATGCACAACTTCGACATGGCGAGCGCTGCGTATCGTCATCGCTCGTCGATACCGTTCCGATAGAATGGTCTGGAGCATAACGTGCGGGTCACCATCGGCAGGACCCAGCCCTGGCACGAGACGACCATAAGATCGCGCGCGACCTGCTCTTTTCGACATCGCACTCGTCTACAGCACCGGTTGCTTGGCGTTCTTCTTGAAAGTAATGTCAGCGAACTTGCAACCTGTGACCGGCAACATAATCAGGAGGTACCAATCGTTCGCCTCGCGGCAAGCGTCTGCCACTAGGAAACGCGTTCGCACTGAAGGATTCTTGTTTACGCATCTGGCTACCCGAATGCAAATACGCATCCTTCGATAGCCTGTAGCGCTCATTCACCGAGCGCTCGACACGTTTGGAGGAGGTTTTTGTCTTTGCTCTCGTTCCAGCGCTCGCCAGCCAATATCCCGGCGATAAAATGCATCCGGCCAATCGATTCTCGCAATCGCCTCGTAGGCTCGCTGCTGTGCTTCACGCAAGGTCGCAGCATGGGCTGTGACATTGAGGACACGACCCCCTTTCGCCACGAGCTGACCGCGAGCATCGCGGCTAGTACCCGCATGAAAGATCTTGACCCCGGGCAGCGTTTCGGCCTCTTCGAGACCGCGGATGACGTCACCGCTTCGATACGGGCCCGGGTACCCGGGCGATGCAAGGACCACAGTGAGCGCGGCAGCGTCTGCAGCCCATTGCAGGGACTGAGCAGGCAACTCGCTGCTCGTAAACGACGCCGTTTCGAACAGGACAGGCAACAGATCCGACTCCAATAGCATGCAGAGCACCTGGCATTCCGGATCACCGAAGCGAACGTTGTATTCGAGGACCCTAAACGCATCCCCTGACTCAATCATGAGACCGCAGTAGAGCAGCCCGCGGTAGGGGGTGCCTTCAGCCACCATTCCAGCGGCCGTGGGTCGCACGACCTGCGCGAGAATACGCTCCGCGAGTTGCGGCGTCACGACGGGTGCTGGGGCATAGGCCCCCATACCTCCGGTGTTCGGACCTCGGTCGCCATCATAGGCTGCTTTGTGGTCTTGTGCAGGCAAAAGCGGCACGACTTGCTCTCCGTTCACCAGCGCAAAGAAACTCGCCTCTTCCCCGATCAGGTAATCTTCTATTACCACCGTGCGGCCTGCCTCACCCAGTCTCTGCTCGACAAAGAGCACACGGAGGGCGTCCTCCGCCTCTCCTCTGTTCGATGCGATAAACACACCCTTGCCTGCGGCGAGGCCGTCGGCCTTGATGACCACTGGAAAGCGTTCGCGGCGGCCTAGCGCTGCCGTGGCCTCTTCCAAAGATCCACAGCGATCATAATCAGCCGTCGGAATGCCGTGACGCTTCATGAAAGCTTTCGAGAACGCTTTACTGCCCTCGAGACGAGCAGCCGCCTGGCTCGGTCCGAATGCGCGAACCTTGAGGGCACCCAAAGCGTCCACCAGGCCCGAAACAAGCGGTGCTTCGGGCCCGATCACGACTAAATCAATCGATTTCTCCTGTACGAAGCCGCAAATTGCGGAAATATCTGCAGCGTCCAAGTCGGACACGCAGTGAGCAACGCGCTCCATACCCGGGTTGCCAGGTGCTGCATACAGCGACTTCAAGTGCGGTGACTCTGCTATTTTATCGCAGAGTGCATGTTCACGACCGCCACTACCAATAACGAGAACTTTCAGGGAGCAGCGGACATTGCTCGCCAAGGCACTGCGGCTTTTTCGTCTCCAAGAGTGCCTGCTGAACGTTCGCCGTTCCCCAGAGAATCGCTGCACAGCGACTTGTGTCAGGAATGCAAGCCGCTGCAACCCACTGCCGAAGCGGGGCTGGCTTGATATGCAAGCTGTGCCCCAGGCGCGAATCGAACAGCACCGTTCCTGCCCGGAGACCAGTTGCATCAAGAAAGCAGTACGGAACGGTATAAAAACGCTGACCGCTTGTAAACGTTTCGCCTCGGGTTTCAATGATACCCTGATGTGGTGATGAAAGTTAAGCGCTCTACGATGCTAAGCTAATGAAACAGTCAACGAGGAAACTTTCAGTTTCTAAGCACCTGTTTCCTATGAACCTGTCCAGCGGCGCGCATAAGTTCGTAGCCAAAGCCAAAGCCAAAGCCAAAGCCAAAGCCTTTATAATCACGCAAGCACGAAGCTAAACAGCGACCAAGCCAAAAGTTGATCGACCTGTGGTGTTCGCTCCAGCCCCTGAAACACTCAACAGGTAAACCTCTTCGCTCTGGGCATGCGGGTCGAGGTAGTCCTTAGGCCGCCGTCGTCGTCACGACGCTGCGGTGGCGCAACGCGGACGCCGACGCAACCCTTCGTACGCACTGGGTAGCTGCCTCCGACTTGAGCGCGCTCTCTCTGAGGTGACTCGAGAGCTCCAGGTATCCATGGAGAGCGGTGTAGGTCTGTTGTCTCCAGCAACACTCAACGATCTGATCGCACTGGAGCAACTCGATGATCAGGCGTTCTGGGAGTCGTACGTGGTGCCGGAGACACCCTCCGCGGCTGCTACGGCAACGAGTGTCGACCTGCGGGGGGCAACGTCGGCGTACTCGTACCCAGCGCCTGCCTACGCGGAGAGCGTCGAGCTCCAACGCCGTCCGAATGTGAGTGCTCTGGATGAAGCGCTGTTTGATCGAGTGTACAGCCTGCTGGGGGCACTTGATCCCCGAGACCTTCCGCAGCTTGTTGCGTACCTCACGAGTTGTGGGCACAGCGGTGCCGCTGTGCGGCTCGTCGCCGTAACCGGCGGTGTGGCAACACTCACTGCTCTCTTACCGAGAGGCTGGCGAGCCACGAGTCGGCAAGTAGCGTTGCTAGCCTACAGTGCCGGTGGCCAGGCAGTTCTTCAGCGAAGCGTAGATCTCAGACCCTGCTTTGCCGACTGGCACGAGAACGCACCGGACGCTCGATCGACAATGGCTTGTTTGGCACTGAGCTTGACGTTTGGCGTTCGCAGCAGCTGCACAGCTCGCTTCCGTCCCGCTGGTACACACTGCCCCGTACACGGACGACAGCATGATGCGGTGCTTGCCATGTTCTGGCACGAAATCGATTATATAGAGGCAGCACGGCATGCGCTGCTCGCAACTTGGCGAGAATTAGTGGCTGGTACGAGATTGTCTCGTCATGATGGACCCCAAGCGACAACTGCAGCCCGCTGGCCTGTGGGTGCACCGTGCCCAGGCCCAGCGAGTGAAGGCAGCTCGAGACCCGAGGCTGCGGCGACGCCTTTGAACGCTGGGCAGCACGCAATACCTCCCGTGAATGGCATTACCTGCCATGGAGGCGGTGCCCAGTCTGCATTACTGAACGCACGGACCCGAATGAGTGCCCAGTGCTCTCGACCAGTACCCTGCTGGCCAGACGGGGCGTCAACGGGACGCAACGAGAGCCACCCGAGCTCAGATACAGATACTGCGGATCCGGCACTCGACTCGCGGGCGCTCCAGCGTCACCAGCGCTACATCGTCGTCCCAAGTCGTCACCGAGCGCTCGATCTGCTACACCTTGCTGTGGTGTATGGCGCCCCGGTGCTACTCCAAGGCGAGCCTGCAACCGGCAAGCGTGCTCTGCTGCACTTTTTGGCGAAGGAGCTGAAGCGCCCCATCACCGCCTTCTACTGGGATCGGCTGGGTTTCGAGGAAGACGCTTTTCTGGATGCAATCGCAGTCATTGCGCCCTGTGGCCCTGGTCGTTTCCAGTGGCGACTGGGTCCTGTGGGTGAAGCCCTGGCCCAGGGACACTGGCTTGTCCTCGAGGGCCTCGGCAGCTCGAGCGCTACCAACCGACGCCTTGCCAGGAGTGTTGTGCAGCAGCTCGCTTCGATACGCCCTGGTGCAGTATTCGAACTTCCAGGGCGAAATTTCGCCTTGCAATTGCATCAGGACTTTCGGCTGTTCGCGATTCGCACTGGAACATCAGCATCGCTTACTACCACGGACGAGACGTCTTCCTCGTGGATCGGCTGGCTCGTTATCGACTTGCCACCGTATGCGAGAGCGGAGCGTCACCAACTGCTCGGGGAACGATTCCCAACTTGCACCCCGTGGATCGATCGCGTCCTCGCTAGCGTAGACTGCACCGCGGCGTGCTGTCGGAAACTCGCCGACAATCTCCCGCTTCCGGGACTGAACGAAGCAGTTCGTTTGGCTACTCGTTTGGTGCGCACCCAAGAGGCGCTCACCGAACCGTTGACTCCTGAGGTTGCGCTCATCCATGCGCTGGATGTTCTGGCACCGCTGTTGCCGCCGGCTGCTGCCGAAGACAAGCACGTGGAGGATGCTCTGCTCACAGCACTGGCTAGCCAGTGGAGTCTCTCTGCCCATGAGGCACGCATATGGTGGTCGCTAGCGTGGAAGCAGTCACCTCTGCCGCAACTGCTGGAACGCATGGCCGTAGCGCCCACCGAGACCAGCTGCACGGCGCTAGGTCAACTCTACAGAGCACTCGATCACGATGAGCCAGTCCTCTTGATTGGCGAAACAGGTGTCGGGAAAACGTTTATGGTACAGGAGCTGGCGAAAAGTCTGGGACGACGACTCGTCGTGCTCAATATGTCGCAGCAGAGCGACCTCACGGAACTGTTTGGTGGCTATCAACCGATCGATACGCGCAAACTCCTGCAAGACTTGGCGCATGAGCTGGAGGTTGCATTCAGCACAACCTTCTCCACGCATCGTAACCAGGACTTGATCCTGCAGCTTCGTCTAATGGCCCGTCGTCATGACGCGAGTCGCCTAGTTCGACTCGCCCGCAGCCTCTTTACCAGAGTGGCGAGCAGTGGCCGCCTCGAAGGTCACCAGCAGCGGGCGCACTGGGATCAGGTACAGCGACTCGTTTCGCAAATGGAGGATGCCTACGGGTCCACAGCGTTGGAAAAGCGCTCACGGTTGCGAAAGCGACACCGCACTCTTGTGACGTCCACGAGCGAGCCGGCTTCCGGTTCTATTGATACATCTGGTGCTCGCAAAGTACGCTGGCTGGACAAACGACAGCACTTGCAGAGCCGAAGCGATTGTTCTGACGCTGTTGCTACCGCCCTGGACAACGAAATGGACGATGACGAGAGCGACGTGCTCGTCCGCGAGACACCAACAGCGGAGGCAGAGCCGCCTTTGCGCTTCGCTTTTCGAGAAGGCTTGTTGGCGCTAGCGCTTCGTCGTGGCGACCTGTTGCTCCTCGACGAACTGAACTTAGCTCCGGCGGCTTGTCTGGAACGCCTTACTGGCGTACTCGACTCGATATGGGAAAGCACAGCACACTCGCCAACGGCATCGTTGCCGCCCAGGCACCGCAACCAAGTCGCTGTGTTGTCGGCTAGTAGTAGCATCAACCGACATCCAGCTTTCCGACTCGTAGCTTGTATGAACCCGGAGACCAACATTGGCCGGAAAGCGTTACCCGCGAGCCTCCAGAGACGTTTCACGACTATTCGGTTGAACGATGAGCTTCCAGACGAGGACCTGCATCGCCTGGTGGAGCACCTCTTTACGAAGCGTCTGCATCCGAGTCAAGCTCGGGTCGATACCGAACATTCTTTGACGAAGCGTGTAGTGCTTTTTTATCAACGAGTGCGCGGACTGGCTCGTTCGAGTTTGTCCAGCGCTGGAGACGGGACTGCTCCCCGTTTTCCGCTGCGAACGCTCAGTCGGATGCTGCGACTGGCGCTGCACCTCACTCAGTGCGGTTTAGATGCTCGCAGGGCTCTCTACGAAGGCGCTTGTCTTGGTTTCAGCACTTTTCTCGCGGAGACAAGCCGCCAACGTGTGCTGCATCTCGCGTACGAGCTCCTGGCTGCTGACTTGGCAACACCCGAGCGTCATCTGCTCACGCCAGTGACGAAACTGTTACCGGCGATACCACGAAAGCGTCCAGTGGTCGATGTCGGAGGCCAGTGGCTCACCTTGGTACAGCCAGGTGCCTCGCCTGCCTCCAGTCAAGCTACGAATGGTGAGGCTCAGGTACCCGCCAGCGAGTCTCGACGAGAGATCCGCGTACCGGGAGAACACTCCGTTACCGCTGCGTCAGGTGCTGCTTGCAAGCAGCTGCTCACCAAAGGTGTCTCGGCGACGTTGAGCACTGCCAGTACCCGAGGTTGCAGCCCGACGTTCGTCTGTACACGAACGATGGTGAAAGCGCTGTCAGATATCGCCCGGGCACTGGTCGATGGACTCCAGAAGACGCCAGTGCTCATCGAGGGTGCAACTGCGGTCGGTAAGACCGCCTTGGTCAAGCACCTGGCCGAGCGTACCGGTCACGAACTTATTCGACTCAATCAACACGAGCACACGGATGTGAGCGAATACCTGGGTCGGTATTTGGTAGGACCTGATGGGTGTCTACGGTTTGTCGAGGGTCCTTTGGTGCGCGCTGCTCGTCACGGACACTGGGTGCTTCTCGATGAGCTCAACCTGGCTCCCGGTGACGTTCTCGAGTCCATCAACCGACTCTTGGACGAAAATCGTGAACTCGTCATTCCGGAAACTGGTCAAGTGGTACAAGCGCATTCGCAGTTTGCTCTGTTTGCTACCCAGAATCCCAGTGGTAGCCGCTATGGTGGACGCAAAATGCTCTCTCCGGCATTTCGCTCTCGTTTTGTTCTCATTCATCTGCCCGAGATGCAAGATGAGGAGCTCCTAGAGATCCTCGGTACCTGTTACGAGGTACCGGCTAGCTTTGCGAGCGCCATGGTTCGTATTCTGCGAGACTTGCAACTGCGACGCTGTACGGAACGCATTTTTGCCGGCACAGAAGGCCTGGTAACCGCGCGGGACCTCTTCCGCTGGGCCAACCGGCGAGCACGTGATCGGCAAGCGCTACGTTTCCACGGTCGTTGTTTGCTGGTGGAGCGCCTGCGCGAACCCGCGGAACGTAACGCTGTCTGGAGAGTACTCTGTCAACACATAGGTCTGGGTGTCGTGGAGGAGTCACCACGAAATGACGCGAGGACGTCCAGTGGCGTGCAAGCGTCGACAAACGAGCATGCTGCTGCTGCTGCGGCTGCTTCGGTGACTAGGGAGCATACCATCATGGCGATGGTGGATGTGCTTCCACCGTTGACGCTCCCGGAACTGCTGGATTCGCTACCTGAGCGCGACCAGTGTCCCTGGTTGAATCTATTCGACAGTACAGGCGCAGATCAAGACCATGAGGCAGAAATGCCGCAACAGCAGCCCCAACCAAGCGCAGATCAAGTCTATCAGACGCAGCAGCAGCAACAGCAGCGACATCACCAAACTGGCAACGCGTTGCATCGATCGGGCTCGGTGCCGTTGGGGACACTCCTGTGGCAACGCATTGAGGCAACTGCGGTGGAGGCATTGGGACTCGTCATGGTTCCGAGTCTGCAACGCGTACTAGGACTCGCTTTACACGCCATTCTTAACCAAGAACCGGTACTTCTAATTGGTGAGACCGGTATCGGCAAAAGCACGGTCTGTGCCGTATTAGCTGCTGCCCTGAATCGGCCACTCTATACCCTGAATGGTCATCGTCATACGGAAGCTGCGGACCTCGTAGGTCGTTACGTTCCCGTAGTGAGCACAGAGGCCCTGAACGATCCTCCATCGACTGCCGTGCCGCAGAGTTGCGCTACAACGGCATCCAAAGTGGTTACGAGCACGAGAAAACCTCGTTTCAAGTGGCAAGATGGAGCACTCACCTCGGCGATGAGACAAGGTGCGTTCCTCCTGATTGATGAAATCAACATGATCGACGACGCTGTGGTGGAGCGTCTGAACAGTGTGCTAGAACCCGCAGGCAAACTGGTGCTCAGTGAACACGGAGGTGAACCCCTTCCAGAGGTGCAGGCAGCTCCGGGCTTTGGCGTCTTCGCTTGTATGAACCCCAGCGGTGACTTTGGCAAGAAGGAACTCTCCGCTGCCATACGGAATCGCTTTACCGAGATATGGATACCCTATGAGGGCTCCTGCGATGATCTCTTCCCGGTGGCTGCGGAGCTGTTGGCAAGCGAACCACCGCTGGTGCTGAAACTCTGGAAGCGCGCCCTCGAATGGCTTCTCCAGCGTCAGCGTATGCTCCAGCAGCCTGCTATGAGCATTCGGGACCTCGTGGCCTGTATTCGTATCTATCGAGCGCAACAGCAACAGCAACAGCAACAGCAACAGCAACAGCAACAGCAACATCGAGGTGCTGTGGTTGCGGCCCTCTACGAGGCCCTCGAAGCCTTCTGGGAGAGTGCCTGGAGTTTGTCGCCAGTGTCTCGACTCTCGCTTCGGAACGAGTTGCAGAGCCTTTTTCAAGACGAACATGCAGTTGCGATACATGGTGTGCAACTGCAACATGAGCGACAAGTACTGCAGCACCAGCGCCAACCGGTCGAGTCGACCGGGCGCCCTTCCTGGTGCTGGACTGCTCCCACAGTGCAACGCAACCTGCGACGCTTGGAGCGAGTTCGTGCTGTGGATCAGCGACCTGTTCTGCTGGAGGGCCCGCCAGGGGTCGGGAAGACCCAACTTGTTTTGGCGCTTGCTGAAACGCTCTCCAAAAAGGTGCACCGGGTGAATCTCAGCGAGTTCACCGAAATGATGGACCTGGTGGGGACCTTTGTTCCCCACGGCAGCGGGTTCTGCTTCCGGAGAGGTCCACTGTATACGGCAATGGAGCGAGGCGACTGGATTCTCGTTGATGAACTGAACCTGGCGAGTCAGTCGGTTCTCGAAGGTCTCAATGCAGTGTTGGATCATCGCCGAATGCTCCATGTTCCGGAGCTTGCACTTTCGCTTCCAGCATCCGAGGGTTTTCGTTTCTTCGCAACACAGAATCCTGCGGGAACGACGCTGGGGCGGCGTTCGCTCCCACGCAGTTTTCTGAACCGCTTTTGGCGGATTCCCTGCGACGACTATGATGCTGCAGACTATGAAGCGGTTCTGAGGCTACGATTTCCATCATTGGAGCAGTTTCCTGACGTGTTGCAACAGCTGACGCACTGGTGACCTCAAAAGTTGAGCCTGGTTCATGCACAACCAGCCACGATGCGGGATGTGCTGCGTCTGGCAACGCTCTGGAATGCGTACCCCAGTGTGCCGCTGCGCAGCTGGGCTCAGCTGCTTCTGCCGATGCCGCTGGAGGTTGCCCAACGAGCGGTTTCAGTCCCCGAGACTCTAGCTGTTGCGCATACAGGGCGCAAAGTGGATGTTGCCGTGCATCCGGTATTTGGGAAGGATACTGTGCAGGGGTCAAGCCCTGGAGACGCGGAAGCGCCCGGGAAAGCATCTCGTGTATTGGCGGCAGTCCATGAGCATGCAACTAAATCCGGTGCTGCTGCTGCTGCTGCTGCTGACGACGACGACGACGATGATGATGATGATAAGAACAAGGATAACGATGATAGTGATCATGCGCACCGGAAAGGATACCTTTCACAGACGGTCACGGAAAAGCATCCAAAAGGTTCGCTTTCTCTATCACGAGTTTTCGTTTCGCAGCGCTTGGATGCACACAACGGCGAGTCAAATGCAGGAAACCAAGTTGTACCGACACCCGGGCGCAAACGAGTCACTTTTGAGAAATATCCGCCAGCACCAGATGGTTCCTGGTGGTCGTTTCGGACCCCGTTGCCGCAAGTTGTGCTCCGGATGGATGCAGCATCCACTGAGGAGGATCACCTTTGCGGTATCGTAGACCCGGTTGTGGGCGGCACTGCATCGCTCGTGACGTGCAGTTGCTGGCAGCCTCGGTATGTTTCTGCGTTCCGGGAGCAGCTTTTCCGAAAGTGGCTCCAAATGGATCCTTGTGCACTTTTCTGTCGCAACAACACTAGCGAGCACCGCGCAGACAGGGCAACAGCGATGCACGCAGGTCCACTGTCTCAGTCGCTCACTCGAGACGATTCTTCACGGACCCCGCATTCCATGGAGGCAGAGCAATCCTCTGAGATAGCACCCCAGTTCCAGACTGGGAACAACGTTCCTGTAGCAGTCTCGGGGGACGCTCTGGCGGAAAACTCGGGTGATGCGGTTCCCCTGGGCACAGTATCCGCACACGAATCGAAACAGCTGCCAAGCGCCTCTGACTTGTACATCGGGGATACGATCCAAACACCAGACGCATCCCGCAACTTGAAGTGGTGCTTTTGCTGGGGTCCAGTTCTCGTAGCGGGACGCGAGGTGCAGGGTCCCAGTGCACACGGTCTGCTGGGACCCAGTCTCGCCATTGAGAGCGTGCCGGAATGGAGGCCCTGTCAGGCACCCCACTGGACAGCCTTAGCCGTAGCGGTTACCCAGCGATGGCCCTGCTTGCTGGTTGGTCCAGCGAGCTGCGGCAAAGCCAGCCTTGTTCAGGGTATGGCGCAAATCCTGGCGATGCCGCTCACAGAGGTGGTGCTCAGCAACCAAACCGATATTACGGATCTGTTCGGGGGTTACAGCCACGCTTCAGAGCAGCGGACTAGGGAAACGATATGCGCCTCGTCGTCGCTGCACAACTCCAGTAGAGCACGTTCGTCTTCATCGTCCGCAAGACAAGACCCTGAGTACTTCATTTGGCGTCCGTCGCGCCTGCTGACTGCCCTTGAACAAGGACACTGGCTCTTACTGCGGCACGTGGAGGCGTTGTCACCGGCTCTACTGGATCGTTTGAATCCGCTGCTTGAGGAGGATGTTTTCGAGCTCCCGGTACCCGAAGCGCCACCAATGTTATCCCAACACGATGACCCCAGCGACACCGGCATCCGACGCTTTGTCATCCATCCCAGGTGTCGTATTTTTCTGACGGCAACTTGTTCGGAAGCTGCTGCAGGGTGTGCTGCACGTCAGAGCCCGGCTCTCTCCGAGGCGCTCATGAGCCGTTGTTTGACGCTGTGGGTAGGCGGCAGCGCTGCTTCCGAGCAGCCCGTCGAGGCAGCACACGCGCAAGCGTCAGCTTTCCAGGGGCAAGCATTGCCTTGTGGCGACGTTACTGGACGAGGGAATGCTCTAGCAGCGTCTGCGACAAAGCCCATGGATGCTCGGTGTTTTGCAGCGGCAAGCGAAGTACCTGCCGAAGCGCTTTGGAGCGGTATCACTCGAACATCGATCTCCTTGTTCTATGATCCATTACGTCCGGTAATTGAATACGACCTGGATCGATTGGCACGGGTGCTGGACTTGTTCGATACAGCTGCCGCTAGCTGGTGCGAGCAAAACTCGACGTTGCCAGTTGCCATCAGCGTCGGAGGTGAGCGGTCTGCACCAGCCGCGGTGAGTCACGAGGATGCAACAAACGCCTCTATCTGGGGCAGCGCTCCTTCACGCGCTACCGAAGCGAACGTTCTGGCTTTTTGGGCGAGCCGTCAGGTGCACCTGTGCCGCACCCGCGTCATCCAGGCTCTGCGACAGCACGCGGAAGCTGCTAGCCTCTTCCTGATGATGAGTTCGCCACTGGACTTGGGTTTGCGTCTCGCGCTCATCGGTCTAGGACCAGAATCGTATCCATTGATGCCGTTCTCCGCAGAGACGTTTCGCAGAGCATCTCGTTCGCTTGCCCCGGTTGCACGACTGCCCAGAGATGGAGCGTCCAGTCCTGGGCGTACCGGATCCGCGTCGTTGAGCGGTGAACCTCTACTGGATACGCTGCAGCTGCATCCCATACCCGATACAGGCACAGAATCGACTTTTGCAATGCAGCAGCAGCAAGTGCTCGTGTGGTTGCTCCTTTACTGGCGTTGTTTTTGGCCATGGCAGATTCCCTGGTCGACGTCAACGATACAGGGCCCGTTCAGGAAGCAGATTACGGCCATTCGACTGGATGCTCTCGAGAGCCTGTCCCGAAAACGCTTTCAGGAGAGTGGAAACGATGCACGCTGGCGAGCACCAATAATGCATCCAGTTGGATCAAGCACCCGTGGGTATGTTGCTGTGTTTCAGCCAGCTTGGAAAAGAATACGCAGCGCACTTGAACTTGACGCTGCATGCTTCCAGGTATGCTCGTCGAGCGGTGAGCGCTGGTGCTGGTGGCAACGCGCCCTGCCGAATGCGTACACGTCGAATGCATCCAGTCTCTTGCAACGTTTCTACAACCAGGGCAGGGAGGCGGCATATGCGGCCTCTGTGGACTGGTTGACTGCCGCCGCCAAGGCGTGTTGTCGCCTCACGATGCCCCCCGGTGATCCGGCACGTGAATCATTCACATCGAATACCTTGTTCCAACAGGACGGGGCGTATGCGGAGCTCGATGACCCCGGCGAAAGCGCAGCAGTCGAGAAGAGCACACCAGCCAATGCTGTTGCTGCTGCTGCTGCTGCTGCTGCTGCTGCTGCTTTTACGACGGATGCTAGCGTTCGCACTCGTTGGCTTGCTGCGCAACCCGCACAGCGCGCAGTGAGTGCGTTGCTTCCGCGTTCCACGCCACGATGGCTTGCCTGGTTTGTGCTGATGGATCTAGCGGGTCTGCTGTGTGCAAGCGAGAGGGCTCTTAGCCACCAGGCGGAT
>Ga0080006_1161918_pt1 | contig 35894 bp, 35 predicted proteins | sample RS3BMetagenome_FD_69209 | JGI IMG/M metagenome (GOLD analysis project Ga0080006, IMG submission 69209) | Ferric oxide microbial mat and aquatic microbial communities from Rainbow Spring, Yellowstone National Park, USA - RS3B (SPADES... ...
TCCGCTATTCACGTTGAATGCAATCACCCCTCCCCTTTTCTCAGGGTCCCTGGGACCGTAATAGATCACATTCTTCAAGGAATCGATGCCCTTCATAGCCATGGAAGTGAGTGTCTTTTCATGAGCTCTCACATTTTCCATCCCTATGGACTTAAGGTAATCTATGGCTGCAGCGAGGCCCACTGCACCCTCCACATTCGGAGTTCCCGCTTCAAATTTCAGAGGTGGATCCTCAAATACAACGCTGTGGAAATCCACGTCCTTTATCATCTCCCCTCCCCTGTTGAATGGTTCCATCCTATCCAAAAAATCATATTTTCCGTAGAGAACTCCTATGCCCATGGGACCCAGCATCTTGTGGCCTGAAAATGCGACGAAATCATAGTATTCGTTTACACGGAATGGCATGTGAGGGACGGATTGTGCCGCATCCACTATGAAAATAGAACTGTTCTCCTTTGCCATCTTGCCTATCTCCTCCACGGGATTTATGGTCCCCAGGACGTTGGATTCGTGGGTCACGGAAACTATCTTCACATCCTTCGTAAGTTTTCTCTTGAAATCCTCCATGTCGAGGAGGCCTTCGTCATCGAATCCCACGTATTCCAGCTTTATCCCCTTCCTCTCCAGCCTCATCCAGGGGAGGATGTTGCTGTGATGTTCCATGGAAGTGATAAGAATCTTATCCCCCTGCTTCAGCGTTCCCTCCAGCGAATAGGAAAGGAGGTTGAGACTTTCCGTAGTATTCCTGGTGAATACAATTTCCTCCGTTCTGGCACCTATGAAATCGGCAACCTTTTTCCTCGAGCCCTCATAGGCTTCCGTTGCTTCATCGCCCAGCCTGTAAACGGACCTGTGAACGTTCGCATTAACATTCTCGTAATAATTCACTATTGCATCTATTACCTGTCTGGGTTTCTGTGTGGTTGCAGTGCTGTCCAGGTAAACTATTCTCTTTCCGTTCACCTTCTTATTCAGGATGGGGAAATCCTCTCTTATCCTGCTCCACGTCATCACTGCCTACCACTTCTTCCACTATCTCAAGGTATTTCCTTGAAATATCCTCAGGCAGGGGATAGATCACAGGGCTAATAAACCCTTCCACTATAGCCTTCTTTGCCTGAACCCTGTCCAGGCCCCTGCTCATCAGGTAGAACATTTCATCCTCCGATATGGTGGATACGGTTTCCCCGTGTTTTGCCCTGACCTCTCCGTTGTATATTTCGAGAACGGGAAGTGCATTTCCCACAGCCCTATCAGAGAGGAGAAGAAGATTTGCAAGGAGGAACGACTCCACATTCCTTGCCATCTCACCTATCCTTATGAAACCACGGAATATCAGGGATGAGCTTTCCCCAAGGATCCCTTTGAACGATGTATCATTCCTGCCGTTGGGTACCCTGTGATCAGTGAACACCTCAAGATCGAGATGCTCCTTTTCCTTTCCGATTGCGGCACCGTAATACCTGGATTCCGCGTGCTCTCCGGTCTGGATTACACGGATCCTGCTTATGCTCTTTCTTCCGGGAAGGACGAGATGATGAACGTGCAGGGATGAATATCTTTCCATAATTACGGTCCTCTCAACATAGCTCAGCTCTGTGCTCACATCGTCCTCCAGGAGGTAAAGATGGAGAGTTGAATTCTCCCCCAGCCTGATCACAGTTCCATGGGAAACATTTATGTTACCTGTCATAACAAAATTTTCCAGAAGCTTCACCGAGGAGTTGCTTCCTATCTTTATGATATTCCTTGCATTGAAATCCCTTTCCGCTGTGTGGAGAAGGGTGAACATTTTCTCATCGTTGAACTTGGGAGGAATACCGAGATAAAAACCGTCGTTAAAGTACCCCTGATTTATTGCGTTCATCTTGTCATATTCTTCCGTGAACAGCTCCTCTTCCCTGACGATGCCTTCACTTACAGCTCCTTCAATCGGGAGGAATGTGAATGCAGATAGACCAAGCAACCTGCACGGTGAACCGTTGTGCGTTGTCACGTTCCTCTGCATCCCCGCACACCCCTCTCTCCTCGTCCTCAGAAGGGGTACTATCTCCTCCTCCCTGAGAGGGGTATAGCTCTTCACAGAGGGGGAGTCGTGGGTGGAGGAGATGGGCATCTGTTCCGCCTTTTTTTTCTTTTCAGAAATTATTTCCTGGAGGTTCACCCTACAGCACCGTACTTCCCCATTTCAAGTTTTATCAGTTTATTGAACTCAATGGAATATTCGAGGGGTATCTCCTTGAGAACATCGTCCAGGAAGCCAAGCACTATCAGGGAGCGGGCATCCTCCTCTCTTATCCCCCTGCTCATCAGGTAATCAACCTGCTCTTCAGATATCTTCCCCACGGACGCCTCATGGGAGAAGGCAGCGCTCTGTTCAAGAACCTCGTTGTGGGGATAGGTGTTGCTCTTTGAAACGTCATCAAGGATAAGGGCGTCGCACTGAACTGATGCCTTGGAGTTGTAGGCGCCGCTGTTTATCCTCAGCTGCCCCCTGTAAACTGACATCCCCCCCTTGCCAGAAATGCTCTTAGCCACGACCTTTGAACTGGTGTTCGGGGCCGCATGAACTACCTTTGCCCCGTTGTCCTTCCAGACCGGCCCTATGGCAAGGGCAACATTTAGGTTAGAGGTGCTCGCGTATTCTCCCCTGAGTATTGATGAAGGATATGTCATGGTTATCTTTGAACCCAGCGAGCCCTGGACCCATTCCATGCGGGCATTCTCCTCCACCCATGCCCTCTTGGTTGGACCGTTTATTATGTTATCAGACCAGTTCTGCACTGAAGTGTATCTGACCTTTGCCCCCTCCTTAACGTAAACTTCCACGATCGCCGCGTGCAGGGAATACTGGCTGTAAGTCGGAGCTGTGCACCCCTCTATGTAATGTACCGATGCCCCCGGTTCTGCGATTATGAGTGTCCTCTCGAACTGACCTTCTAGCGCCCCGTTCATCCTGAAATAAGCCTGAACAGGGAGGTCGAGGTGAACGCCCCTCGGAACGTACAGGAATGAGCCGCCTGACCACACCGCTGTGTTGAGCGCTGCAAACTTGTTGTCGGATGGAGGGACGATCTTTCCGAAATGCTCCCTCACTATATCTGGGTATCTTTGAACAGCGCTATCCATATCCATAAATATAACGCCCTTATCCTCCCACTGCTTCTTCAGCCTTGAATACACACCTTCAGACTGAAGCTGAGCAACTGTACCTGAAAGGTACTTCCTCTCCATCTCCGGGACTCCAAGCTTATCAAACGTTTCCTTTATCTCCTTTGGGACCTCCTCCCAGCTGCTGGCCTTCCTGTCCTCCGGTTTTATGTAATATGTGAGTTCATCGAAATTCAGTTCCGAGAGATCGGGACCCCATGTGGGAACGGGCTTTGAGAGAAATATTTCCAGTGCCTTAAGACGGATATTGCGCATCCATTCCGGTTCCTTCTTTTCTGTGGATATCTCCTCCACGACCTTTCTGTTCAGGCCCTTCTCTGTCTGGTAAGCAGGCTTCACATTGGTGACGAAATCGTACTTGATCTCGTTCACCTTTCTGACATCTTCAACCTCGTTTTCATTCAACCTTGGCATCTATCTCACCACCTTTATAGTATTCATAGCCTCTCTCCTCGATTATCTTGGCAAGCTCCCCTCCGCCGCTCTCCGCTATCTTGCCCCCTATGAGAACGTGAACATAATCTGGTTTTATGTGCTCAAGAATTCTCTGGTAGTGCGTTATTATGATAACGCCAGCACCGTTGTCCCTGGCACGACTGATTGCCCTGGAGACAACCCTGAGGGCATCCACATCCAGCCCCGAATCTATCTCATCCAGAATTATGAACTTCGGTTTCAGTATGAGCATCTGGAGCGCTTCCATCCTCTTTTTCTCTCCCCCGGACAGGCCGTCGTTCAGCCCCCTGTCTATGAAACTGTCATCCAGGCCGAAATATGCCAGGAGCTCCTTCACCTCATCCACAAACTTCTTGTATTCCAGTCTTTCATTGGGGTGAAGGGAGGTATAAGCTGTTCTCAGGTAATTTATGAACCTGAGCCCCTGAACTGATACTGGTTCCTGGAATGCCACGAAAAGGCCTTCCCTTGCCCTTTCATATATCTGCAGCTCAAGTAAATTTTTTCCATTGAGAAGAATCTCCCCGCCTGTAACTTTGTATTTGGGGTTGCCCATGACTGTCTGAGCCAGTGTGCTCTTTCCAGTCCCGTTCGGGCCCATCAGAGCGTGAATTTCCCCAGACCTGACGGTCATGCTCACGCCCTTGAGTATTTCCTTTTGACCCACTGAAACGTTTAGATTCTTTATTTCAAGAATATCCGAGGACATTAATTTGCTATGCATACATGCTATTTAAACATTTTTTCCTGTGTAAATTGATAAAAGCTATATATGAATTCTCCTTACTGAAAATAGTATGGAAGATGTGGGTACCCTGGGTTACAGCAAGCAGATGATCTTGGAAGAATTACTGGATGGTCCGAAGGGAACATTTGAGCTGGCAAGGAAACTGAATATCAGAAATAACGCGGTGAGAGAGCACCTCAGCGCACTTGAGAGCAGGGGGTACGTGGAATCCAGATTCGTTAAGACAGGAGTGGGAAGGCCCAGGAAGGTCTATTACATTTCAGAGGAGGGTGTGAACCTCTTCCCGAAGAAGTATGATTTTCTCCTCAAGATACTTCTTGATGAACTCACAAGGGAAAATGGAATTGACTGGGTCAGGGAGTTTCTAAAGAGGGCAGGGGAGAGAATTGCAAAGGTGAATCCTGCGAAGGAAAAAGGTGTGAAGGAGTTGCTTGACCTATACAATTCCCTCGGATTCAAGGCAACTGCCTTCCAGAGGGGTGACACCCTCGTGATAAGAAGGAATAACTGCATATATTACTCGCTGGCGGTGGACAAGGAAAAACTCTTATGCAGCACACTTGAAGATGCGCTCATAAAATCCATGCTTCCAGCATACAAGCTTGTGAAGAAGGACACGGTCACAACTGACAAATTCCACTGCGAAATGATTCTCTCAAAGGCACCGTAAAGATTTACTTTCATATTCCCATAGGAGGGAAATGCTAACCGTAATTGAGACCTTTTATTCGCTGGAGGGGGAGGGTCCCTTTATAGGAATACCCACCTTTTTCATAAGGCTCTCTGGGTGCAACCTCAGGTGCACATGGACTCCTGCAGGTAACGTTAAAATCCTGACGGGAGATATGAAATGGAAGGAGGCAGGAAAGATAAGAAGGGGGGACGTTCTCATCGGCTTCGCGGGTGGGAAGTTAAGAGAGACGAAGGTCCTCAATACAACTAAAACGAGATCTGAAACTGTCCGCATCACTACGGAATTTGGAAAAAGCATAGTAGTCACGCCCGAGCATCCCTTCTACGTCTCACCCTCAAGGACAATCAGAGCTGACAGGTCCATAGGGAGGGAAATAATAATCCTGGATCCAGATTCCATAGAAATAGGAGGAAAAGTTAAAGCAGGGAAGGAGAGGGTTGTGAAGATAGAGTATTCAGGTGTAAAGACAATCAACCACTTCGAAACAGAGACGCACAACTACATCTCAGAATCCTTCATATCCCATAACTGCGACACGAAATACTCCTATTACGGCGGGGACAAGAGGGATGTTGAGAGCCTAGTGGAAGAGGCAAAGAGCTATTCTACGAAGTATGTATCCATCACCGGCGGAGAGCCTCTTTTGCAGCGCGACGTTTACCCGCTGATGCACAGACTTCTGGACAACGATTTCTACGTTATCCTGGAAACAAGCGGTTCCATCTCAATAGAGGATGTGCCGACCGAGGACAACATGATAATCTCCATGGACATAAAAACGCCTTCCTCTGACATGGTGGAGCACAACCTCTACGATAACATAGAACTCCTTGGTAAGAAGGATTACCTGAAGTTCGTAATAGCGGACGAAAAGGATTTCACTTTCGCAAAATCTATAATAGAGAAGTATCCCTTCGAGGGGGAAATTATATTCCAGCCTGAAGGTGGTAAAAATCTGAAGTGGCTGGCAGAAAAAGTATTAAAGGAAAGATTAAATATCAGAGTATTGCCCCAGCTTCATAAATTTATTTGGGGGGATAAGCGAGGAGTATGATGTCTCAGGAATATACGGATGAAGATGGAGAAATAGCTACAAAGATGGCCAGGAGGGCCATTGAGGAGTACATAGACATAAAGCTTGTAATAAAGAACAGTTACGGGGGAAAGTTCGTTGAAAAAAGAGGTGTTTTTACAACTCTTACCACAGTTTCGGGTGAATTGAGGGGGTGCATAGGTTTCCCCGAACCCGTTTACCCGCTCGGAGAGGCAATAATAAGGAGCGCTATAGCAGCGGCAGTTAACGATCCAAGGTTTCCCCCGGTGACAAAGGGGGAGATGGATAATATAATCGTTGAAGTCTCCCTACTAACGAAACCGGTGCTGCTGAACGTTAAAAATAGAGAGGATATTCAGAAATCCATAGTGATTGGAAGGGACGGTATTATAGTGGAAAGAGGGGGTTATTCAGGTCTCCTTCTCCCCCAGGTGGCAGTGGAAGAAAAGATGGAAGCGACTGAATTCCTGAAATCTGCATGCTGGAAAGCGGGGATGGAACCTGACTGCTGGGAGGATCCAGAAACTTCAATCTACACATTCACAGCTGAGATATTCCATGAAGTGGAACCGAGAGGACCTGTATTCAGAAAAATACTGAAAGTGGAGAAATAATGGAAGCATTCCGCGGACTTTTCTACGTGGAAGGGGAATTCAGGGAGAGGTATGTTCTGGTTGAGGATGGGGTAATAAGGAAGGTTTCTCTGGACCCTGACGGTTCCCATGTGACCCCGATCCCCGGTCACATTCTCCCCGGGGGGGTGGATATGCACGTGCATTTCAGGGACCCGGGAGAGGAGAAGAAGGAGGATTTCAGAACCGGTTCAACAGCTGCAGCGCTGGGCGGCACAACAACTGTCTTCGACATGCCGAATAATGTTATTCCAGTGAGGGATGAGAGAACATTCAATCTTAAGAAGGATGCCATTTCTGGTAAAAGCTACGTTGATTTTGGTTTGTACCAGCTCGCTTCGGAGCAACTGATAGATTCAGCAACAGGTGAGAAAATATTTCTCGGGAAGTCCACGGGTGGAATCCTGACGGATCTGGAAAAATGTGTGTGGTCCGGCAAGGTAAAAGTGGTTCATTCCGAGCTTCAGGAATGCCTGGAAAGGAATGCATTACATCCGAGAAATCTATTTGAGCACGATGCATCAAGACCTATTGAGTGCGAGCTTTCAGGCATAGAGAGGGTTGCGGAATATCTGACTGAGAATGTGCATATCGCCCATGTGACAAACGTAAGAGCTCTTTCCCTGGCAAAGGCATTCGGTTTCACCACGGAGGTCACACCACACCACCTCCTTCTGAACACTTCCATGGAAATAGGCTCCTTCGGGAAGGTGAACCCGCCTCTCAGGAAAAAAACTGTTCAGGAAGAGCTCCTCTACAATCTGGACCTTGGAAAGGTGGACGTGATTTCATCGGACCATGCGCCCCATACAAGGGAGGAAAAATCCGAATTTTCAACCTCACCATCGGGAATACCCGGTGTGGAGACCAGGGTTCCCCTTGTCCTCGCTCTATTTAAAAAGGGTAATATTTCGCTGGCAGGAATGGTATCTCTCCTCATGGAGAATCCCGCGAGGATATGCAGGGTGAACAAGGGGTACATTGCAGCCGGATACGACGCCGATTTCATTTCAGTAGATTTCAATGATTCCAGAAAAATCCGGGGGGAAGACCTTCATTCAAGGGCAGGATGGACACCCTTTGAGGGTTATGAAGGAATCTTTCCCAAGGAGGTATATTTGCGCGGGGAGCTGCTTGCACAGGAGGGAGAAATAGTTGGGGATAGAAGGGGTGCGTTCCTGGATGGTAAGGCAAAGTGAAACCAGAATTGCTCAGCGCAGAATAAGGGAACTTTTCTACCTTGCTATAGAGGACGAGAAGAGAGGTGAATACAGGAGGGCAGAAAGGAAGATGGAACTCATATCCCTTTATTCTCAGAAATACAAGGCCAGATTGATTCCAGAAGCCAAGATATGGTTGTGCAAGAAATGCAAGAAAGGGATTTATTCAAATGGCGGGCACATCAGGATAAATAATTCTCACCTGACCGTTTTCTGCGGGAGCTGCGGGTACATAAGACGTATTCCTATCTCTCGTCGATCGTCTCTGCAGTGAAAAGGACGTTGTACCCGCCAAGAGTTGCGTGGACCCTGTCAATCAGGGAAATCGCATCTGCAACCGTTGCATGATCTCCCCATTCGTATACCAGGTCTCTGCTTCCCGTTATAGGGCTGAAGCCCAGAGATTGAAGTCTCGCAATTATCTCCGACGGCCTCTCTCCTTCCGTGTTGAAGATTATAGAGAGGTATGTCCTCTTGACCATGGGCGTAGATTATCATATCTTATTTAGTTTTATCCCGAGGGTAAAACCGAATGCACCTTTTGAGGTGTCAAATGTGAAAAGATTTTTTTTCTTTCTGGGCGGAAAAGAAAAGTTAATTCTTTGCGCTCCATCAGAAGGGCAAATATTTTGATTGTGCTAAGGGTCTCACGCTCTGATGATTATTCTGGTGAGCGAGGAGTGCATTCTCACTCTCCCCACGATTTCAGGCTCCATATACTGCCTGGAAAGATCGTAAATCTCACCTGAGGGAACTGCGAAAACCTTGGGTACCTTAATTTCGGCAAGGAGTGAGAAGAACCTATCATAGAGGGAAAGTTTTGAATCGGAGAATATTCTGGCACCCCTGCCGTACGGTGGATCCGTGACAACAGCTTCGAAATCCCTGATATTTTTGATCTCGGAGAAATCCCCGTGGATCAATTCAGAATGAAAGCCGAAGTGCTCAATATTTTTCCTGCACCCTTCTATCATCCTCTTATCCCTGTCAATCCCTATGCCCCTTATTCCCATTCTGTTGGCTTCTATTAGAAATGTTCCGGTTCCAACAAAAGGGTCCACAAATGAAAGACCTTCTTTCAATGAAGAAATGTTTATCATCGCTCTCGCCAGAAGAGGGGATATGGATGATGGGTGGTTGAACGGTCTGCTGTTATACCTGCTGTCCAGAAGGAGATTCATTCTTCTCTCGAAGATGAGTTCCGTGAATATGGGTTCATCGAAGTTGTAAATGTAAAAACGAAAATCTGGCCTTTCCAGGTCGACCCTCCCCCCTATCCTCCTGGCGAAATAATCAATCATGGAATCCTTCCCAGGTCCCCTCCTTTCCCTTATTGAGAATGTCCTTCCAGTGAGATCCAAATCCTCGATCCTCACTACCCTGGAAAGTCTTCTTGAGAATGTTATCCTGTTAGCTATTTCCTTAGGGTGTTCTGTTTCAAATATAACGTAATTTTCCTGCCTCTCGATCAATTTGCCCCCATATGCCTTCAGGAGGCCCCTTATCTCGCTGAAAGAGAGGTCCCTCAGGTTTCCGAGGAACTCCGAAAGGATCTTCACATGAGTTCAGTTAATGGCAACTCAAATTCTTTGCCTGGGGGAATGAGGTCCATTTAGCTAAATCAGGATTTTCCATGGGTTTTCATCATCACGATGTACAGGGATGCGAAGAAGGCCATTGCGCCGGATATCAAGCACACGACAGAAATCCCGGAGGCAAGGCTTGAGGGGATCATTACCGTGGCAAGGAATGGGGAGAAACCACCCACTACCCTTCCGGAAAAGAACACTATGTTAGTTGCAAGTGCCCTGGAACCTGGCCGATAGTTCTCGCTCACCCATATTCCAGTGAATGAAAAGAAACCCGATGCTATGTAGACAGCTGCAAGCATCTCCAGGAAATACGTATTTACCCCCGCTAAGAGAATTATGGCGGAAAACAGAACACCGCCCCCAGTGAATGCCATTGCCACATATCCACGCCTGAACCTGTCGGAAAGGAAACCTGCCAGAACGAAGCCCGTGAAGCCCAATAGAGAAAGAAAAACGAGGTAGTAGGTGCTTAAATGCACACTGGACAACAAGGTTGGTACAACTGCCATAAGAGGAACGCTGAACATGAAAGCCCCTATGACAACGATGGAAAATGCCACTGTGTGACGGATAAAATCGGGATCAGTTTCCCTACCTGCTGCAATCCTCCTCCCACCCGTTTCCCTTATCATAGAGGAAAAGGGTACCGAAAAAAGAAGGGTAATAATACCAGCAACCATCAGATATGTTCGCCAGTAATGAAAAAATATGAAGACAACAGAATCGAGCAAGAATCCAAGAAAATAAAAGCTCTGCATTACTCCCCCCACGGTACCGGATGAGCGTCGCAGCGTTTCAACAATTACAGGGTATGACACACCATTCTGAGCATTAACTCCGAAACCTATCAGAAACCAGAGCACATATATCATTGATAGAGAGATAGAAAATGAAGCCACCAGTGTGGATATGCCGAATAGAGCAGAAGAAATCAGAATTATCATCCTTCTCCCATACCTGTCCGCAGCATATCCCAGAAGAACACCACCTACAGCTCCACCTATGAAATCTATCGGTATGGAAAGCAGTACTGAGGAAATGGTGGTCCTGAACTGGCTCGCTAACTGAGGGACTATCATAGATATCGAGAAAACTGAGAATGCTGAGAACAGGAAGGGTACCATAACTCCGGGTATATTCCACAGGCGGTCTCTCATTTCCCATAAAAAGATTTTTTCTATTTAATCGTAAAGTTTTAAGCCAGTTACGTTTATCTACTCGCTGTATTTCAAGAATGAGATGCCCACGTACAGAGAAAGCGGTGTTGATTTTGATTCGGTCGGTGCGTTCAGGGATTCCATAGTAAGGAACCTTACCTACAGGGGTGGAAGATACAGGAGAGCCATAGGCATAGGTCATTACTCTGGGCTTGTCACATTTGGAGACAAATATATTGCCATTCACACGGATAACGTTGGAACCAAAACGATTCTTGCACTCCGTTACAGGTATTTTGAAGAGATCGGGAATGACCTTGTTGGAATGAATGTGAATGACATAGTGTGCATAGGTGCTGAACCGATGGCGATGGTAGACTACATAGCAGGTTCCGTTCAGGATAAAGACATCGGGGAAACAATCGGAAGAAGTATTAACTCCGCCGCCAGGGAGGCAGGGGTTTCTTTCGTGGGAGGAGAGACCGCCTCGGTCCCCGATCTCATAAATGGCATCGATATTTCTGGAACTGTTGTGGGCCTCGTTGAAAAGGGGAATGTGATTGATGGGCACGCAGTCAGGGCGGGTGATAAAATCGTCGGTATTCCATCAAGCGGGTTCCACTCCAACGGCTTTTCACTCTTGAGGAAAATATATGAAAAGAGGGAAGATGCCCTTGAAACAAGGGTAGATGGGGTTCCCTACTGGAAGAGGCTGCTGAGGGGTACGACGATTTACTCAGCCCATCTTCTTCCGCTGATCGAGAGTATCAGGGTTCATGGAATATCTCACATCACAGGGGGAGGGGTGAGGAACATATCCAGACTCAAGGGGATGCTTTACGAAATAGAATTCCCGGAAATCCCTTACATATTCGAAAAGGCCATAGAGGATGGCAAAATTCCGATGAGTGAAGCATTTCAGACGTTCAACATGGGTATAGGAATGGTTTTAATCCTTCCCGGAAGGGAGGTAAGAGATGCCATGGATGAACTGGACAGGCTGGGTCCAGTAGTAATAGGGGAAGTGAAAAGTGGAAAGGGTGTCCACATAAAAAATTACGACCTGAAGTACGAGGGGTATTATTGAACAGCTCGGTGAAATGACGGACCTTTACCTTTAGTTGCTGTCAGCAGGGATACAGTTTACGTGCACAAGGCCTGGGTGGAGAATGATGAGAGAGTTTCCAAGGCAAAGTACCCGATGGTTGAGGATAGAAAGGGCGAAATCTCCAGGGATTATGGCGTTCTGAATGAAGTGACAGGCAATGCATTCAGGGGATTGTTCATAATAAATCCCGAGGGAATCATCAAGTACATGGTAGTTACCGACGACAATGTGGGCAGGAGTACGGAGGAAACATACAGAGTCCTGGCAGCTCTTCAGTCAGGCGGTCTTTGCCCGGTTGACTGGGAACCCGGACAGGCAACGCTAAAAGTCTGAGCACTCATCTCAGAATTTTAAAATCTTTAAAATTTTCTTCTTCCGTATATTTCTTTTTTACATCGGTAACAAGGGCATCCGGTATTTCTGAGGAACAGTATTTTATCAAAGCTTCCACCTTATCAGGATCTCCCTGAATCATCGCTTCGACAGATCCATCGCTAAGATTTCTGACCCAGCCCTTCAGACCAAGGGATTCTGCTTTCCTCCTGGTTTTTTCCCTGAATCCTACCCCCTGTACTATCCCATAAAATCTCACGTTGCACTGCATTGTTCCGTCATAATTTTTTCGTTGAAATATTTGATGAGTCGTTTCAAAAAAAATTTAAATATTTCAAGTATATTTGAAAACATGGAAAGGCGCACCATTGCGATAATAGTCACGGTTGTTGTTATAGCTGTGATATCTTCCGTTGCTTTTGGAATTCGAACTCCACAGCCCACCTCACCTGATAAAATCACTGTGACATACGATCTTGACGGACAGAACGTATCTGTAACGATTCCCCTTCCTGTCAAGAGGGTGGTATCCATGGATCCTTCAAACACACAGATGATGTTCGCTATAGGTGCTGGGAATCTTGTGGTTGCCGATACAAGCTATGACTGGTGGCCAGAGAACGCAACGAAGTTGCCAAAGGTTGAGATGGACAACGGCACAGCCTCAGTGGAAGAGGTTGTTGCAATGAATCCAGATCTCGTGCTTGCCTATGGAGGAATACAGCCACCCCAGATAATAGACCAGCTTGAGAACCTCTCTATACCCGTCCTGGTCTTCCAGCCCCAGAATATACAGCAGATCTACCAGGATATGCTCGTCCTCGGTAACGTCACGGGACACCAGAAGGGTGCGGTAAATGAGGTCAATTCCATGAAGCAAAAGATAGAGGGTGTGGAGCAAAAAATAGCCCCGTATCCCAAGGTTTCAGTTCTATATATGTTGTGGCCCAATCCAATTTATACTGTGGGCCCTGGAAGCTTCATAAACAACATTCTGCAGGTTGCTGGAGGAATAAATATAGCTCAGAACCTTTCATCCCCCTACCCGATAATAAGCATGGAACAGATCATTTATGACAATCCCCAGGCGATAATAGTGGACAACGGTACAGGCATCAACAACATCTCCTATTTCGAGAGTGGATCCCAGGCTGTTCTTTGGGCCAATATAACGGCTGTGAAAACTGGAATGGTTATGGTATTCAATGTTACTGAATCAAACTGGATGGATGAACCCGGTCCGCTTACAGTCTACGCAGTTATCACGGTAGCAGAATTCCTGCATCCCCAGGCATTTCAATGAAATCCAGGGGCTACATCTTCACATTTTTTCTCGTCCTTCTAACATTTGCAAATACGGTCATCTCGCTCTACATAGGGCCGGTGCACATTCCAATCCCCGTGATACTGGAAAATATCTACAGAACTCTGATCAGGGCAGATCCAAACTGGACAGTTTCCACAATAATATTCTACGTCCGGATGCCCCGCATAATTCTTGCAGTCCTCATAGGAATGATACTCGCAATTTCAGGACTGGTGACACAGACAATTTTCAGGAACCCGCTGGGTGATCCATACCTAACAGGGGTATCGAGCGGCGCAGCCCTGGGGGCGGCAATTGGATTCCTTATATCGCCGTTCCTCGTTCCATTTCTTGCCTTCTTTTTTGCCATGCTTGCTGTTGGAATCTCCTTCCTTATATCTAGATCGGGTGGAGAGATCAGGGCTGAAATTCTTATCCTCGCAGGGATATCGGTAAGCTTCCTCTTCTCGGCGGTAGCATCCTATCTCATCTATCTCAAGGAATACAATCTGAGGGGGGTTCTTTTCTGGCTTCTGGGAGGTCTGTACGGGGCTACCTGGAGCGAGGTTTACTATATATTCATTGCAGTGCTCATAGCGATACCCGTAATTCTCGCCTTCAGGAAGGAGCTGGACATAATGCTCATGGGGGATGAGCAGGCTAAGAGTCTCGGTGTAGATACGGGGAAGGTGAAGACAGTTACTCTCCTTGTTACAAGTTTGGTGACAAGTCTTGCGGTTTCATTCGTCGGTATAATAGGATTCATCGGTCTTGTCTCTCCCCATATAGGAAGAAAGATCGTGGGCGAATCCCATGCAATGCTTGCCATAGTTGCACCACTAATAGGAGCAAACCTCCTTCTGGTCAGCGATACCATAGCAAGAAGCACCCCCCAGGGGGAGATACCGGTGGGAATAATAACCGCATTTATAGGCTCCCCGGTGCTCATATACCTGCTCTTCAGGAGGAGGAGAATGTGATAGAAATATCCGGGCTGACAGTTCGCTATGGGGGAAAGATAGCTGTTGACCACGTGGATCTAACTGTACAGGACGGCGAGAAGATAATTCTCATGGGGCCGAACGGCTCGGGCAAAACCACGATCCTCAAGGCCATTCTCGGTCTCGTACCGTAAGAGCGATATGATACTCTCCCCTATGAGTGAGACCGACGCCATCTTCCCGTCAAGGTCCTCCAGGATCTTCTCCGCCCTTGGTGACACCAGGCCAGATTCCTGAGAGAACTTCCTACCGATTTGGAACGCATTTTCCAGGGTGGGCCTTCTCAGAAATGAGGCAAGCGCTCTGTTCCCGTTTTTCCTTATCTCCTCAAGACTGGACTGGGATTTGATGATCTCACCCGTTGGTACCTTTTTCTTGAACGGCAGGATTATCATTTCCACCTGCGTGTGAAGGATCCTTTCGGTCAAGGAGTAGGGGAAGGTGCCACCCTTCACCCTGACATGGAATCCTCCGGCAACCTGAGACTGCACATCTCCCAGTCCCGTCCCGCGCTGTATTTCAATCTCATGGGCCAGTCTGTACACCTCGCTTATCCTTGCGTTATTGCCCAGAATGGCCGCTGCGGTGGTGAGGGCTGCGCCCGCACTCAGTCCGAACCCGCTGGAAGGGGGGAGTATTGAGGTGGAAAATATCTTCCCTGTAAATCCAAGCCTCCTTGCCACCTCCTCCTGAATTGAATTATCTATGGGAATTCCGTTGAATCTTATGTCCATTGATTCTCCCGGCTCAACCTTCGTGTTCATGCCAGCCTCAACGCATATAACGATCCCTCTGGAGCCTTTTTTGAGTATATCCCTTTCCCTGTTTGGGACGAAGACAAGCGTGGCACTTCCAGGAGAAAATGCACTACGAGACAAATTCGACGATTCTTTTTGCGACTTCAAGTTTATCACCTTCTATCTCCAATTCCCCTCCCCTCCTCAGGACGATTACCCTCGTCCACCCCTCCCTGACATCCCTGAGGTCGTTTGCAACTACGGCATCTAGGGAATAATCATCCATCCTCTTTGCAGCTCTCATCTTCAGCTCCTCCTTGGAAACTCCGTACTCAGCCTTGAAACCCACTATCTTCCCTCCGAACCTTTTCCTCAGTGACACAAGAAATTTTTGAGCCGGTTCAAGCTGCAGCGTTATCCGGGAATCAGAGGGTATCTTTCCATCCCTTTTCTCTGTGGTGAAATCTGAAAGCGCTGCTGGAACGAAGACGATGTCGTTCTTCGCTATTTCCTCAATATGTGAAAAAAGAGAATTCACATTGGTGAATCTCTCATATTTCAGAAAGGGGGGAACCTTCGTCCTCACCATACCGAGGAAGAGGGAAAGATCAGCACCCATGTAGTAGCAAACCGTCGCAAGGGCTATCGATGTTTCACCTGTAGAAGTGTTTGTGATTATTCTCACATCATCCATGTACTCAAAACTTGAACCGCCTACTATGCACACCTTCTTCCCGTAAAGCGTTCCATTAAGCTTCCTGATCACCTCTGCAACAATCCTCTCCGCATCCGGTATCTTTGCCTTTCCCTCCTCCATCACCGGTTCAACAAATGTCACTCCGTACGATTTCAGTACCTCAATATTCCTCATTATGATAGGGTTGGAATACATGTTCTTGTGCATAGCCGGGGCGACAACAACTGGTATAGAACCCAGGGAGTTCGTGAAAAATGAGGTGACAGTAGTATCATCTATCCCGTGGGCCATCTTCGATATCGTGTTTGCTGTTGCCGGAGCTATGAGAAGAAGGTCGGATTCATCGACCAAACTTACATGCTCAATGTTGCCTGTGAGCCTGTCCACGACAGGATTTCCTGAAGCGTATTCCAGAGTGTAGGGACTTATTATCAGCTTGGCACTTTCGGTCATCACTGGGAAGACCTCAGCCCCGTTCCTCCTGAGTTCATGAATGAGTTTCACAGTTTCCACTGCTGAAATGGAGCCCGTCACTCCAAGTATGATCCTCTTCCCATCGAGGAACGAAGTTTTCAACTTCAGTTCCTCTCCACCCTTTTTCACCATTCCACATATTATTTACGATAAATAATTTAATGGAGGTTGCCTTTCCAAAATATGAAAATTTTCAACACCCTTACGTCCTCGCTCAAGACCATAGAGTCCATAAGGGGGAGAAGGATAAACATGTTCGTGTGCGGGCCAACCGTATACGATAAACCGCACATGGGTCATGCGAGAACTTACATTTTTTACGACGTCCTCGCGAGGTACCTCAGGTACAGGGGATTCCGTGTTTTCTACCTTATGAACATCACGGACATAGAGGATCATATAATCCAGAAATCAAGGGAGACGGGAAAATCCTGGGAGGAAATAACGCATCAATACTCAAACGAATTCTTCAGGACCATGAGCGAGCTGAAGAACAGTGGGGTTAACTATTACGCCTTCGCAACAGATTTCATGGATGAGATAAAATCGCAGATAACCAGGCTCATGGAAAAAGGGTATGCATATGAGACCAGTGATGGTGTTTATTTCAGGGTTAACAAATTCAGTGGTTACGGGAAGCTATCACACCAGAACATAGATTCCCTCCTTGCCGGCGCCAGGGTTGAGGTGAACGAGAATAAGGAGGATCCCCTTGACTTCGCACTGTGGAAAAAGAGGAAGGAGGGTGAGCCCTACTGGCAGAGTCCCTGGGGGGAGGGAAGACCGGGCTGGCATATAGAGGATACAGCAATAACAGAATCAATATTCGGGCCAAATTATGACATACACGGCGGGGCAAAGGACCTCATATTCCCCCACCATGAATCGGAGATAGCCCAGATGGAATCTATCTCCGGAAGGGAGCCCATGGTGAGGTTCTGGATACATACGGGTCATCTTAACGTTGACAACATAAAGATGAGCAAGAGCCTGAAGAATTTCGTGACTGTCGAAGAAGCCTTGAAGAACTACTGGCCTGAAGCAATAAGGATTATGATGCTTTCCATGCATTACAGTGCAGGAGTTAATTTTGAGGTCAAGGCGGCTGAGGACGCACAGGCAAATGCAGAAAGAATATCCATGGCATTTCATCGGGTTTTAAACTCCACGGAGAGGAAAACCAGCAGGGCGGAGGAGATTGTAGATGGAATTCTCTCACCCCTTGAGAACGATATGAATACGCCGGAGATGATGAGGGAAATAATTACGTATGTTCGTGACTTCCTCGGTAAAGAAAGAGTGGGAGAGCAGGAGAGGGGGGAAGCAAAATACATTCTTACGGAGGTTGAAAAGGTTACAGGGATAGTGAGGATGGGTCAGATGCCATCAGGCCCGCTGGACATGGTTCTCAGGATGAGGAACGATTTCAGGAAGAGCGGGAATTACAGCGAAGCGGACAGGATCAGGGATGAGCTCAGGTCCCACGGGATAAGGGTGGAAGATACTGCGGAGGGGAGCTACGCATGGTGGTGAACATTGATGCGATCGTTGCTATTGATTTCATAAACGTATTCGTAACAGGAAGAATGGGTGACAGGAAATTTGAAGGGGCCGTTTCTGCAACGAGAAAGCTTATAGATAAAACTGGAAAATTCACCGTTCTTGCGCAGGATTATCATTCAAAGGATGATCCAGAGATCCCCATATGGGGTCCTCATGCCATGGCAGGGACTGAGGAAAGTGAAACAGTTCCACCCCTAAAGGGAAAGGGTACGGTTGTCAGGAAAAGGACGTACGACGCCTTTTATAACACAAATCTTGAAGAAATCCTGAAGGAAAGAGGGTTCAAAGACATCGCGTTCTGCGGAGTCGTTACGGATATATGTGTTGTTCACACCGTTGCATCGGCCTTCTTCAGGGGTTTCAGACCTGTGGTGCCAATTGAATGCACCGATACCTTTTCTGAAGATGTTAAGAAAATCTTTCTCGAATACATGAAGAAGAACTACGGAGCAAAAGTAATATCCATCACGGATATCATCGGGCAATGAGGAACATAGCCTCGTATGAGGACATCGCCAACCTGAAGACTACTGATATATATTTCCTGCGGGCCAGGGACGTCCTTGAAAATTTAAATTTTAACCCGAGAGTTATAATGGAGGTAACGTCATCCACCAGGAATGTTCCCTGGATCGTGCTTTCGGGGATTGATGATGTGGTAACAATCCTGGAGGGGAAGGATGTGGATGTTTATTCCCTTCCCGAGGGTACTGTTTTCCCCCCGAGGGATATCAGGGGTATCCCGATCCCCGTGCTCAAGGTATCAGGAAAGTATCTTGATTTCGGTATGTATGAAACGCCCATCCTTGGTTCCCTCTCACAGGCATCAGGTATAGCAACCAAAGCCTCATATTTCAAGAAAAAGGTAGGTAATCTCCCCCTGATATCATTCGGGATAAGGAGGATGCATCCCTCACTGGCGCCCCTTATTGACAGGAATGCATTCATAGGAGGATGTGACAAGGTTTCAAGCATCATAGGTGCCGAGAGAATTGGAAAGAAAGCAGAGGGAACGATGCCCCACTCCCTCCTCCTCCTTCTCGGAGAAGAAAGGGGGTGGAAGATGTACGACCAGGTTGTTGAGAAGGGTACCATGAGGGTCGCGCTTGTTGATACCTACGGGGATGAAAAGGAGGCCTCAATAAGGGCTGCTAAAACAATAAAGGGTCTTGATGCCGTAAGGCTTGACACCCCATCATCCAGGCGGGGGAATTTCCCAGATATAGTCAGGGAAGTCAGGTGGGAACTGGACAGAAGAGGGTTCAGGAATGTTGGAATAATAGTCTCGGGCGGGATAAGGGAAGAGGATATAGAAGCCCTCAAGGAGGCCGGAGCGACAGGTTTCGGTGTTGGAACCGCCATATCCAGCGCATCTGCGATAGATTTTGCGATGGATATAGTGCAGATAGAAGGTGAAGATAAAACGAAGAAGGGGAAGTTCTCGGGGAATAAGAATGTGTTCCGCTGCCCGGAATGCCATTCCTTCCTGGTAAGCACGGAGAAAGAGGAAAACTGTCCCAGGGACGGAAAGAGGATGGAGAACGTGATGGTAAAGATGATTGACCGGGGAAAGGCGCTTTACAGGGAGGATCTTGAAGGTACAAGGAATTACGTTCTGGAGCAGCTGGGGTGGTATGAATTATCCTCGTAACCGGCTTTGCCCCCTTCTCCATTTACAAGAAAAATCCCTCAGGGGAAATAGCGGAGCTCCTGGACGGGACCTATTTCGGTAGTGAGGAGGTCAGGGGAATCAAGCTGGGGGTAAAGCACTCGGAGATCAGGGAAAAATACAGCAGTGAGCTCGGGAAAGAGTATTCACTGATCGTGAATACCGGTCTGGCTCCAGGTGCAACCTCCATAAAAATCGAAAAAATTGCAATAAACTGGCAGACGGATGTGAAAGATGAAGAAGGCATCTCGCCCTCCCCCGGCAGGATAGTTGAGGACGGTCCGGATGCCATATTCTCTAGGATAGACGTGGAGGGGACTATTCATTCCCTGAGATCAGCCGGGATACCTTCTGATATCTCATATTTCGCTGGCACTTACCTGTGCAATAAGATATTTTTCTATTCACTTTATTTCACGAAATCCAGGGCGGGGTTCCTTCATTTTCCCATGACGCCCGAGGAATCCGTTGACGGGAAAAATCCAACGATGGACATAGAAAGGATGATAAAGGCAGTTGAGCTTGTAATACAAAAAAATATATGAACTACTGTCCTCCCCTCTTTTCTTTGGCTTTGAATCTGAGCTCGTGGCTTCCGCATTTCCTGCACGTAGTTGCCCTTACGGGGTTTGATGCATAGCAGTGCATGCATATCTTCTTGTTGAATATCCTATCCATCGCTTCTTTGAAAGGCATTCAACCGTTATGTTCATTCCGTATAAATTTCTATTGATACGGGTTATTCTCCTCTCCGCCGCAGAAAACCTTAGGAAATGCTCCCCGGGAAATTTTCGGCCCAAGAAGGATTTTCGTGATTGTCAAAAAATTGCATCAAGAATCTTATGGCTTGCCAGGTAAATCAGGAAATCCACACTGTTTTCATGTTCGTGAATTCTCTGGAACCGTACTTTGAAAGTTCTCTTCCTATCCCGCTCTTCTTGACTCCCCCGAACGGCAGCCTCGGGTCGGAGAATACAATGCTGTTTACATACACCATCCCTGCCTGTATTCTGGGAATCATGCCTTCAGCCTCCATCTCATCACCCCAGATTGAGGTTCCTAACCCGAAGGGTGTCTCGTTTGCCATCCGGATGGCATCCTCCTTATCCATGAATTTCTTCAATATTGCCACGGGCCCGAATATTTCATCCTGGTAGTTGATGTCAGTAATTGCAAGCGTTGGAGGAATTATATTCCCCTTTTCCGAACCCAGCGTTATAATTTGGGATTTCTGCTTTAGTTCTGATATCTGCCTCTTAATTGTCTCGGCCTGTTCTTTTGAAGACAGGGGTCCGAGATAGGTGCTCTCTTCCAGGGGATTTCCAATCACTACCTTGGACATCTCCTCCCTCAACACCTCTGAAAAATCCTTGAATATATCCTCATGCACGAGAATTCTCTTGGATGCAATGCAGCTCTGGCCGTTGTTCTGCAATCTCCCGAGGACGGCATTCTTGGCAGCTTTCTCAATATCGGCACTCTTGAGGACTATGAAGGGGTCAGATCCGCCAAGTTCCATCACAACTTTCTTCAGATTTCTCCCTGCCTCCTCAGCTATTTTTTGTCCTGTTGCTGTCGAACCGGTGAATGCAACCCCGTCCACATACTTTATCAACGAAGATGCTGTTTTTCCGTCCACAACGAGACTCCTGAAGACTGGCAGGTCAATCAGTTCCTGAATTTTAAGTGATGTTCCCGTCACAATGCTCGCATGCTTCAGAACAACCCCGTTTCCTGCCATTAAAGCCGGGAACACTGCTCTGGCAACCTGCCAGATGGGAAAGTTCCAGGGCTCTATGCTCATCACCACACCCAGGGGATCAAATCTCACGTAGCTTTTCTTCGCTTCAGTTTTAATGTGTTCAGGATCAAATATCTGGTGTGCGTTCTCAATGAGATAATCTATCAATTTTATGCTTTTCTTCACCTCAGATACGGCCTGGCTGATGGGCTTTCCCATCTCCCTTGTGATGAGAGTTGCAAGTTCATTCGTCTCCCTCTCGAAGTTTTTCCTTACAAAGTTTTTGAAGATGCTTATTCTATCGTCCAGGTTCCTGCTCCAGCTCTCCTGCTCCCTGTAAACATTTCTTATCTTCTCCAACGCTTCTTCCTCACTCTCAGTTCTGTAACTGGCGAGCAGTTCCCCTGTAAATGGGTCATGGGTCTCAATCATCATTTCACCTCCTTCAGGGAGCTCTCAAATATTTCCAGGCCCTTATCTACGAGATCATTTTCAATTGTGAGCGGTGCCATGAATCGCATAACATTTCCGTAGTGCCCGCAGGTATGCATCAACAATCCCTTCTGGAACAGTGATTCCCTGAGATTCTGTGCGGCCTCCTGGTTGGGTTCAGTTGTTCCCCTCCTGACAAGTTCAACCCCTATCATGAAACCCTTCCCCCTCACATCGCCTATTATATCGCTTTCCGACATCATATCTCTGAATTTTGAGAGGATGTATTTTCCATCCCTTTCCACTCTGCCCAGTACATCTGAATTCATCAGGTACCGTATGACCTCGGAACCCGCAGCCAGACCCAGGGGATTTCCCCTGTAGGTCCCGAGGTGGAACGAGACAGGGAGGTCATCGTATTCCTCCCTGTAAACTATGTTGGAAATAGGGACCCCGCCACCCACGCTCTTCGAAACACACATTATGTCCGGTGTGACGCCGTAGAGCTGTGAAGCCCACATCTTCCCTGTCCTTCCTATACCCGTCTGCACCTCATCTATTATCAGAGGGATTGAATGCTTATCCGCAAGTTCCCTGAGCATCGGAAGGAAATCGTCTGGAGGAACAATGTACCCCCCCTCACCCTGTATCGGTTCCACAATTATTCCAGCTGGCTTGGAGATACCGGAATAGGGGTCCGAGACAAGGTAATCAAGATAATCTATGACAACCTTGGAAATATCATCCCCCTTGAACGGGAAACGGTAGGGATAGGGGAAAGGCGCGAAAAATATCTCATGCGGGTTGAAAGAAGAATACTCTCTGTAATGGGGGTTTGCTGTGGCCTGAACTATACCCCCTGCTATGCCGTGATAGGATCCCGAGAACGCAATTATAGTTCTCCTCTTCGTCACGTATCTTGCAAGACTTACCGCGGCCTCGCATGCATCCGCTCCGGTGACAGTGAAAAGCACCTTTGAATGGTTTTTCAGCTCTCCAGGAAGCGAGGAATTTAAGTTCTTTAGATAAGATATCCTTGCTTCAGTTGGGACTTCAGTTATATGGGTAATCCTATCGAGCTGCTTCCTGATTGCCTCCACAACTACAGGATTTCCGTGGCCGAGGTTCATAACACTTACCCCCCCGAACCAGTCGATGAACACGTTCCCGTCCATATCGACGACCGTAGATCCCTTTCCATAATCTATAGCCATCCTGAAGAACCTCGTATATGATCTTGAAGATGTTTCATAACGGTCCTGAATTTCCAGTAATTCTCTAGATTTCGGCCCTGGCGGTTTGACCCTTATTAACGGGGCATTTTCAAGGCTCAGCCTCTGAGTCAACATACCCTATCATCCCCTGTAAATATATTAATGAATCCTTATGGAGTTCCAACCGCCATTATGAAGAAAAATTTGATCCCTTTCCCCCATCCCTCGAAAAAATTTATCCTTGCTCACTCCTCAACGAGAAGTCTCATGCTTTCAGCCAGGTCTTCCTTGAGCATTTTGAGCACAATGGTGGTCTCGCTCCTCTCAACACCCTCAGTTTTGCTCAACTCATTCACTATCCTCTCGAGCTCTTCCTTGGTTTTTGTTCTTATCAACGCAACGAAATCGTTGGTTCCTATCACAAAATAAATGGCCCATACACCTTTTATCTTTGCTATTCTCTTACCGACTTCTTCCGCATACTCAGGGCCGTACTTGGCCTTGATCAAACTCACCGCGGTCATGTAGGTTTCAACGAACTTCTGGTCAAGTGCAACAATCTCTCCAGTGATTATTCCCAGGTTTTTGAGCCTCTTTAACCTGTTGTATACAGTTGATTTTGAGAGACCAACCCTCTTGGAAATCACACCGAGATTTGTATTTTTAACTTCATATATGGTCTTTAATATTTTTTTATCTATAGGATTGACCTGATCTTTAGATCTTCTCTTCGAAGCCATAATAATATATAAGGATCATATTAATAAATAATTACCTCCATTAATCGCTGGAAATCTCTTGAGTTGCTAGCTCAATACCTTTCCTGAGAAATGAAGAAATCAAAAGTTCATAAAGAAAGTTCGGAGTTTAGGGGAAGCTGTAAAACTACAATCTTTATAGAGGAGATACACGGACTTCCCTCAATGGGAAAGCTTTTGCACAACCATCAAATTGCTTTCTGTGCCCACACCTGAAACGGTAAGGCACTCTCCCGAAGAGTAAGACAGTTAAGTTGGGCACTAATAAAACATTGGTTTCGGAGGGGGGATATATGCCTCAAGCCCTCCTCTGAAACCAGGCTGTGGAGCGATGCCCGAAAGGGATAATGGATCGCTTCCTTCCTCTGGTAAAGGAAAAGGAAAGTCACCCAGCCAATCGTTGCTGTTCCACGAATCTCCACTCACATTTGGAGAAAAGAACAGCAACAAGCCCCGAAGCTTTAGCGAGGAACAGGTGACTTAGTTTTCAACTATTCAGGAATCGTTTTCATCTTCTCCAGAAGTTCTGCCCTCTTTTTCCTTGATACTGCCAGATGAACCCTTATGTTTGGATCTATCAGTTCCACAAGACCTTCACCGGTGAGAGAGAATCCGAGCACTATGAGGAATATGAAAGCAGCAGGAATTAAACCCTCGTAGGGGTATGTGTAAAATGTCGTGGTCAATATCGAGGACATCAGGCCAAGTTCAGGGGTGTTTATGGGAATACCTATTCCAAGAAAGCCAAGGGTGGAAAGGGTCAGCATGGCCGTTCCCACATCCATGGTTGCGTAAATAAGGAGGGGAGTTATTATATTCGGAAGAACCCCTTTGAAAAGTATCTTCCTGAACGGAGTGTTGAGAACTCTGGATATCGCGATGAAATCCTGGGACGCAACCTGAAGTGTATTCCCGCGAACTAATCTGACATATGGGGGCCACCAGACGAATATCACCGATATCGCTGCGTTAAGTAAGCTGGGACCCAGTGTGGCTGCTATGGCCATGGACATGATAATGGGAGGGAAGGCAAGGAAAAGGTCGGTCAATCTCATGATGACTTCCTCGAGTGCACCCCTGAAATATCCCGCAACTATCCCCAGAACAAGTCCGATGAATGAAGATACGAAAACTATCAGCAGAGAAATACCCAGGTCTATGGGAAGAGCTGCAATCACTCTGGAAAATATGTCCCGCCCGAGGTCGTCAGTTCCGAACCAGTGTGCACTGGACGGCGGCATATTGGCCTGCAGAAGATTTATCTGATATGGGTTGTAAGGAACAATACGTGTACCCAGAATCTCATAAAGGACAGCAATAACGATGAAGATGAGAATAATGATGAAACCCGTTCCAGAAAGCCAGTTTGAAAAAATTGTATTTAAGAATTTTTTAATCTGAGATCTGATACTCATTTCACTGTGCCTCCAAGTCTTATTCTAGGGTCAAGAATGGCATACATTATGTCAGCGATAAGATTTGCGATGATCACAAGAATTGTGAAAATTATAACCACGTAGATCAAGGCGGGGTAGTCGTCCGAGGTGATGGCGTTGTATGCAAACCTGCCGATGCCCGGCCAGGAAAATATCTCCTCCACAACAACGGTGCCCGTCACGAGCCATCCGAACATGACTGCTATCACAGTGTTGGATTCAATGAGTCCATTCCTGAGGATATGATTCCTGTTTATGCTCCTTTCATTGACTCCCTTCGCCTTTGCGTTTTTAACATAGGGCATCCATTTCACGTTCAGTATCCCTGACCTGCTTATCCTCGTAACTATACCGAAGTTCAGAAACGCAAGTGTTATGGAAGGTAGTATGAGATGATCAAGACCGTTCACGAAATCGCCGAAATTTCCTGTGAGAAGGGAATCGAGGACAAATATTCCTGTGATCCTTTGAGGCGGCGTTAATCCCGGAGTGTACATTCCTCCGGAGGGGAAAGCATGAATGTAGGAGGTGAATACAAGTACGGCAAGTATTGACGCAAGAAACGTTGGGGTGGCCCAGGCAGATGTGTATAGCAATCTTATTGCATTATCTATCTTGGAATTAAAATGGACTGCAGATATGTATCCCAGCCCTACTCCTATAATTATAATAAATATCAGAGCTGTTATTACCAGCTCTATTGTATTGGGAAAATAGTAAAATATTTCCGATGCCACCGGCTGGTGTGTAACCGGGTCCGTTCCAAAATTGCCAGAAAAGAAACCTTCAAAGAAATTGAGGAGCTGGATGTAAAGTGGCCTATTCAAACCGTATTCCTTGGTTACGTAGGCGATGGTTGAGGGCCTTGCCTTGGGCCCAGCCCAAAGGGCAGCTGGATCCCTAGAAAGAGTGTGAGAAATTAGAAATATTATGATGATCGTTCCTATTATAACAAAGAAAGAAAAAAGAATTCGTTTCAAAATGAAAACAGTTAATTCCCTACGTCCTACCATTGCGATTCACGTGTAGTGGACGGTGTTGTAGAACATGAAGTACCCTGCCCCGCTACCCGCCGGATTCGGTATTATGCCTGTGACATCGCTTGCCGTTATGGACAAGAAGTAAGGCGTGTATAGCCAGTCAATGGCATACTGGTAATACATTGTGTGAGTTATGTAAGAGAAGTTCTGGATGATTGCAGACTGGTTAAAGGTGGAACTGGCATTGACAGAAGCATCGAAAACACTGCTGTTGTAATAGGCTGAAGTTCCTATGTAATAGCCGTTAGCTATGGCATCCACATAGTCAATGGATGCTGTGTAATCCTCTGTATAGAAGTTTATTCCCATGGGGTACTGGGTAGATTCATTTCCAGGCGCAAATACCACAGCTTCATACGAAGGGAATGTGAGTGGAGTGAGCGTGATGTTGATTCCTATGGCCGCGAGATCCGACTGGATTATCTGGGCAGTTTCTGTTTCAGAGGTGGAATCAGAGGTATACAGGAAATTGACAGTCGGGAAGGGATTGTTTCTGTTTTCAACTGTTCCGTTGGGGAATATCGCCCTGTAGCCAGCCTGGGCTAGATATTTTGCGGCAAGTGTTCTATTGTAACTGTAAGGTGTGAGATTTCCAACGGATTGATTGTAGTAGGGGAATCCAGGGGGTATCGGTCCCACCCATTGCACCGCATAACCGTCAAAAACTGACTTTATTATCCCTTGGTAATCTATTGCATACGTTATGGCCATTCTTACTGAGGTGTTGTTCAATTCTGGAAGCGCTGATGGATCCATATACATGAAATAAGCTCCCTGAGAGCTTCCAAATATTATCGGAAGAAGTGTTACGTTAACGCCAGGTATTGTCTTCAGGGTGTTATAGTCCTGAATTGGTGCTTCAATGATCTGTGCAGTTCCACTCTTTAGATCAGCTATCCTTGAAGCCAGGGATTTGTATTCTATGGTGACGGTATTCAGTATGGCAGGTTCAATGGCGTAATTAAGCTGATCTTTAGGAACATTATTTCCCCAGTAGTTTGGATTCTTAACCAGGGTGATACTCTGACCCTGAATTACCTGTCCCAGCTCATAGAAACCCGTTCCCACCGCGTGACTATCCATCCATGCGTTTGTTGACCCGGCCACCACTCCCCCATGCTCTTCCACCACAGCAGGATCAACAGCAGCAGCCATCGGGGTTGTGAGAGTCATCATAAATGCGTTGTAGGGGACCTGGCCGTTATACCCGTATCCGAGATGGAATATCACCTCATAGGGATTCACAACCTGAACGGATTGATTCCGGTATTCCATGTATTGAAGGTCCGTGGAGTTGGGAGATGAGTAGTTTATTGAATTCAGGATGTTTGCAGTTATGTTGAAATTAATACCGTTGCCTGCGGCAAGATTCTGACCCAGGATCCACTCGGGGGACTGATCCATGATGATCGTCCTGTAAACGGAAAACCAGACATCGTAAGCGTTGAAAGGATCTCCATTGCTAAACGTGACGTTATGTCTGAGATAGAATGTGTAGTTCATTCCATTTGAAGATATGCTCCAGTTGTATGCTAGAACTCCCACAAATGTGCTTACACTGGTGCCATTGGGTGCAACAAGGCCCTGGTAGACCTGGTTCATGATTTCCCATCCGGGTGTGGAGTATGTTACCGCAGGATCGAGACTGTCAGGAAATTCTCCTTCCTCCACCAGAAGAGAGTTTTTGACTGGAGTTGTTGTAGTGGATCTTCTGCTCAGGGCATAAGCTGCAGAACCAGCAACTATTAATATCACGATCACGATGACGATAACAGCTACCTTCCCTGTTCCTTTTTTGCTATTCCCTTGGCTCATCAAACATATACGGTAATCTTAAATTAAAATTTTTTGGTATCGCGGGTATAATGGAAATTTTGCTAATGATACCCAAAATAAATGGAAAAAATCCATTATTTGTCCCATAATCAGGAAATCAACCGGGCCACCTGCTTATCACAACCTTCCTGTCCGTGAAGAAATCCACGTGCTCTGAACCTCCCTGCGGATGAATTTCTCCAAAGAATGAACTCTTCATTCCCGCAAAGGGATAGAATGCGATTGGAGCTGCGACGCCTATGTTTATTCCAATGTTTCCCGCTTCCACCTTCCTCACGTATTCTCTTGCGTAATATCCCGATCTTGTGTAAATGGAAGAGGCGTTTCCGTAAATGCTGGAATTGACCTTCTCAATGGCATCCTCGAAGTTCTCCGCAACAACTATGGAAGCGACAGGTCCGAAAATCTCCTCCTTTCCTATTTTCATATCAAGGGATACATCATCAAATATCGTGGGGCCAAGGAAGAATCCATTTGGATATTTTTCAACCCTCACATTTCTGCCATCAAGGAGCATTTTAGCGCCCTGTGACTCTCCTGAAGCAATGTAATCTAAAACCCTTGCCAGGTGTTCCTTCCTTATCAGAGGACCCATATCCACATCCTTCATCATCCCGTATCCAATTTTTATTTTCTTTGCAGATTCAACGAATTTTCTGGTCACTTCCTCATGATTCTCCCTGAATGTTACGAGGACTGATCCAGCGAGGCACCTCTCGCCAGCATTTCCGAAGAAAGAGCCTATAATATTTTTCATGGAGCCTTCGAGGTCAGCGTCCGGCATCACTATTATGAAGTTCTTTGCGGATGCACCTGCCTGAACCCTTTTTCCGCTGGATGTTCCCTTGGAGTAGACGTATTTCGCTACCGGCGTGCTTCCCACAAATGAAACTCCCACGATCTTCTTATTGTCCAGTATGTGATCCACTGTTTCCTTTCCACCGTTTAAAAGCTGAACCACATTTTCCGGTATTCCCGCTTTTTTCACAAGATCCATTATGAATTCCATGGTCATCGGAGTTTTTTCTGAAGGCTTTATTATTACTGTGTTACCCAGTGCAACAGCATAGGGCATGAACCAGAACGGTATCATTGAAGGGAAGTTGAACGGTGATATAACTGCAAAAACGCCCAATGGGACTTTTACAAGTTCCTCATCTATGCCTTCAGATATATTTTTGCTGCTCACACCCATGGAATGGTATGTGGCGGCAGCTGCACTCTCAACATTCTGGATAGCTCTTACCAGGTCCCCCTTTGATTCTTCGAATGTTTTTCCGTGCTCATTCGTGGTTATTTCCGCAATTTTATCCATATTCTCATACATCAGGTTCTGAAGCTTGAAGAGTATCTTGATTCTGTCAGGGATGGGGACATTCATCCATCTGTGGAATGCATCCTGAGCAAGATCAACTGCCCTGTCCACCTCTTCTCTCGTGGATTCCGCTACGGAGGCAATAACCTCGCCCAGTGCGGGATTGAACACTTCGTATTTTCCTTCATTTTCTGGTTCAACGTACCCATTTCCTATAAAATTTTTGATTATTCTGGTCATGAGGATACCTCCCGGTCTGATATCTCAAGCGCTTTATCCACCACATCCAGCCCCCTGTTCAGTTCCTCCTCTGATATTATTAGTGGAGGGGCTATTATGAAATGTGAAACCCAAGTGTTTATGTAAACACCGTTTTCCATGCAGTATTTTGCAATCCTTTCCGTCATCAGAGGTTTCCCGTTCACTTTCTCATCGTAAGTATTGAATGGAATCTTCTTCTCCCTGTCCTTAACAATTTCCACAGCCCCGAAGAGCCCTATGCTCCTAACATCGCCAACACTCGCATGCTTCTCTTTAATTTCTTCCAGTCTCTTCTTCAATATCTTTCCGAGCTCCTTTGACCTGGAAATGAGATTTCTCTCCTTATACTCCCTTATCGCAGCATAGGCGGCAGCAAGGGGGACGGGATGAGCCTCGTATGTGTGGCCGTGGGCGAAATAGTTATTTTCAAAGAAGTCTGATATTTCCCTGTTAGCTGCTGTCAGTGACAGAGGCAGATGGGCACCAGTGATACCCTTGGCAGTGGTGAGAATATCCGGCTTAACGCGCCAGTTGTTCACTGCAAACCACTCGCCCGTTCTCCCCCATCCTGACATAACCTCGTCCGCTGCCAGGAAAACATCGTTCTCCTTCGTGATTTCCCTGACCCGATGCAGATAACCCTCCGGTGGCACAACAACACCGTTAGTTCCTGTCACAGGTTCCAGAATGACCCCGCCCACATTTCCTTCATTCTTTATGATGTATTCAATGTAGTTGGCGCAGGCCAGATCGCATTCCGGGAATTTTAAATTGAAGGGGCACCTGTAGCAGTAAGGTGGAGGGCCGTGGAGGATGTTTGATGATGAATAATCCGTATCCACCATAATCCTCCTGAAGTCTCCAGTGAGTGTGATGCTTCCCATGGTTGAACCATGGTATGAATTGTAGTTGGATATTATCTTGACTTTTCTGTCATTTCTGTGGTATAACCTAATCATCTTGATGGCTGCCTCATTGGCTTCGGTGCCGGAAGATCCGAAGAAGTATTTCGCGAGATTCTCCGGCAGAATCTCCTTCAATTCCAGGGCGACCTTTGCTCTTATTTCTGTGGCATATCCAGGCTGAATATATTCTAACTTCTTCATCTGCTCATTCACGGCATCTATTATCCTCTTATTGGAATGACCGAGGTTGGAACACATCAGCTGTGAGGAGAAATCAAGGTATCTGTTGCCCCTGGAATCCTCAAAATAACAGTCATATGCTCTGTTGATAAGAAGTGGCCTCCATCCGGCCTGTTTTCTCCAGGTGCCAAATGTTAAATTTGCTGAGACCTCAGCAAAATCCACCTTCTGTGATTCCAGCATAGCACAGTATTGCATAATGATATATTAATTCTTTTAAAGCCTGGAAAATCGATTATTATTAAATAAAATTTTTGGAAAAAATAAAGAAAATCTCCTATATTTTTAAATCAATATTCCCTGTTGTACTCCTTTATAGAATCTTCCAGTGCGATTATGAAATTGTCCACATCTTCTTCTGTGTGGGCAACGGATGGAGGTATCCTCTCTGCGCTATCCGGATGGTAATAGAATCCTTTGCGGAGCATCTTTTCCTGTATCACCTTGTATTTATTCCAGTCGATATTTATGCTATCCCTGTAATTCGATATTTTCTTCTGATTTGTGAAAACGAATGACAGCACGCCTGTTTCATAGTTCACGTATATATTCTCATTGAGCTCTTCTGCCACCTCCTCTATTCCCCCGCCAAGTCTCCTAGTTATCCGCGCAAGATGCGAGTAAGCCTGGAAATCATTCGCTTCAAGAAGCCTGAGATTTTCATATGATGCTACAAGCGAGATGGGGTTTGCATAGTAGGTTCCCCCGTAGCCCACCCCATTTCCTATGAGTTCCATATACTCCTTCTTCCCCGCGATTGCAGCAATAGGGTAACCATTTCCCAGTGCCTTGGCCCATGTGGAAATATCCGGGATAACCCCGTACAATTTCTGGGCACCCCCCTCGCTAACTCTGAATCCCGTTATAACCTCATCGAAAATCAGAAGAATATTGTATTCTTCAGCCAGTTCCCTGACCCCCTTCAGGTAGTCACGTTCCGGTGTTATAACGGTTGAATTGGCCATTATTGGCTCCATTATTATCGCGGCAATCTCGTTTCCCCTTATCTTCAGTATTCTGCTCAATGAATCTAAATCATTCCAGGTTGCAACCACAACTGTATCCATCACCTCAGATGGAATACCGGCAGAATAGGGCAGAGATTTTGGAAACCATCTCAGACCTGCCACTGGAGGGGGAGCTTCCACTGAGACCGCCGCATAGTCATGCAACCCGTGGTAATGGCCCTCGAACTTCAGAATCATATCCTTTCCGGTGGCGGCCCTCGCGATTCTCAGGGCATTGAATGTTGCATCGCTCCCTCCCAGTGCAAATATCACCATATCCTGTGTTTTCACAAATTTCTTGAATTCCCTAGCCAGCTTCACTTCATATTCATTCGGGGCACCGAAGAGGCTTCCGTTTCTCAGGTATCTCCTAACGGCACCGTTTATTTTGTCGTTTGCGTGACCGTTTATTATGGGACCGAACGCCATCAGGAAGTCCACGTATTGATTTCCGTCCACATCCCAGATCCTGGTTCCCTTTCCTCCTTTTATGTAAATGGGATAAGGGTCCCACGAACTTGTCCTCATCAGTGAGCTGACTCCGGTAGGTATCAGCCTCTTGGCCTTCTTAAACAAATTCATGGATCGCTTGGTGCTATAATTCTTAATCTTTTCTGAAATACTTACAACATTACTGGAATCATTATGCGATTCCTCCATAATCCCACATCCATTTTCATATACAGTGCTCTTATCTTAATTTGGTATATTACCTTTTCCTTATTTTATTGGGTATTTATGGAAATTTTATCAAATTAAATGCCTCAACTAAAATATTTTTCATAACTATGACGCAAATCTTATATTTATTGATTTTAATATACTCGTATGAAGGCAGCTGTCTTAGGTGGAACGGGACTGACAGGGCGCTGTGCAGTTTACGATCTCTCTGAAAACCAATCTCTTGAGGAAATAAGGGTCATCGATATTAATAAAAATGTTGAATTTAATAATCCCAAAGTTAAATACTACCAGGCCGACGCCAGGGATACCCCCTCCGTGGTGAAAGCACTCAAGGGTGTGGATGTTCTGATAAACGCGGTGCAGTATTATTATAACGTGGACATTATGAAAGCAGCCCTTGAGGCGAAGGTGAACTACATAGACCTCGGGGGGCTTTATTATACAACACTTGAACAGCTCAAACTTGATCAGGAATTTAAAAATCAGAACATTCTGGCCATAATAGGGATGGGGGCGCAGCCTGGAATCTCCAGCGTGTTGGTCAGTTACGGGGCCTCGAAGCTCGACAGAATAGATTCAATAAAAATAAGGGATGCCTGGGTCGACAAGACAAACTATCAGAAACTCTTTTTCACTTGGTCCCCCATGACGCTCTTCGACGAGTTCACACTTCAGGCAGTTTACTACGATAACGGCCTCAAGGAGGCTCCACCATTCTCAAATAGTGAAGAGTTTGATTTCGGTTGGGAGGTTGGAAAGGTCAGGGTATTCAGAACGGTTCACTCTGAGCTTGCAACCATACCGGAAAGCTTTGTGGAGAAGGGGGTTAAGTATGTTGAATGGCTTGAGGGGAGCCCTGATATTGAGAAGCTGAAGTTTTTGAGTGATATAGGTTTCGGGAGAAAAGATAAGATCAATATAAGGGGTATTGAAATATCTCCTAGGGAGTTCCTCTTTGAATTTTTAAAGGAACAGGGTATGCTTTACCCACCTCCGGATCTCCAGATCAGGGACTATGAGGTAACTGTCGCAGAACTGAGCGGGGTCGATTCAGGTAAGAAAAAGACAGTTAAAATGTTCGCATATTTCAAATACGACGAAAAATGGAAAGTTTCAGCCTCCCAGAAGGAGGTGGGGGTTCCAGCAAGCATTGCGGCCCAGATGATTCTAAATGGAACCATAAAGGGCAAGGGAGTTAAACCTCCGGAACAGATTGTCCCAGCCAAGCAGTTCTTCCAGGAACTGGCGAAGAGAGATATAAAAATTGCAGCGGAGGAGTCGTACGAAATTAACTAGCAAGGGAGGCAGACCCAATGATTAATTTACCGGGTGAAATTCGCCATGAGAAAAATTTGAGCGAATTCATCCTTGAGGTAAAGAATCTTAGGGTTTTCGTCGAAACATTAGACAAGGAAATAGAGATTTTGAGAGGCGTAGACTTAAAGTTGAGGAGCGGGGAAGTTACCGCGATTGTTGGTGAAAGTGGATCAGGGAAAACAACCCTTGCACAGGCTATAGTCGGGGTGCTCGATACCCCTCCATTCTACATCGAATCAGGTGAAATATATTTTGACGGGCAGAGAATATATCCCTCAAGTGAAAATGTAAACTTCAGGGGAGCTGGAATAAATATGGTGTTCCAGGAACCTCTCGTTTCTCTTAATCCGGTGTACACGGTAAAGAGACAGCTGGAGGAATCAGTTCAGGTTACGGATTCCCGGGTAAAGAGAAGTGAAGTTGAGGGGGGTCTGAAGGAGATACTATCGGACCTCATGATAAGGGATGTCGACAGGGTGCTGAACAGCTATCCTCATCAGCTCAGCGGGGGTATGAGGCAGAGGGTTGCAATAGCCATGGCCATGGTACAGAAACCGAAGTTGCTGATTCTTGACGAGCCAACCACGGGACTGGATTTAATTGTCCAGAGGAAGATCATTCAGCTCCTGCTGAAACTGAAGAGGGAATTTGGCACCACCCTCGTCGTGATCACCCATGATCTTGCCGTTGCAGCTAACATGGCTGACAGGATGTACGTTATGTACGCGGGAAAGATAGTTGAATCTGGGACCAGGGATGAGGTCATAAAATTCCCGCTCCACCCCTATTCAAGAATGCTTCGAGATTCAATTCCATCGGGCTACAGTGATTCTGGGCCACTGAAGGTAACTGAGGGGAACCCTCCGGACATTTCTGCCTTACCTCCCGGGTGCCCCTTCAATCCCAGATGCCCCCTGGTGATGGATATATGCAGGGTTAGAGAACCAGGAATGAAGACCATAGAGGACAGGGAGGTGAGATGCTGGATCTATGAGGGCAGACAGAATCCTTGAGATAAGAGACCTTGAAGTGAAGTTTCCCGTTAAAGGGGGTCCTCTTGGAAAGGGATCTGAGAGGTTTAAGACAGTTATTGATCATATATCATTTTCAGTTTTTGAGGGGGAGACGTTTGGGATTGTTGGAGAAACGGGGTCAGGGAAATCAACCATAGCAAAGACAATCGTTGGAATAAATTATCCCTCGGGAGGGGAAGTGCTTCTTGCAGGCAGGAAGGTAGATTTCTCCAGGAAAGGTGACCTCATAAATCTTAGAAAAAATGTGGGTATAATATTCCAGGACCCTGTGAGCTCCCTGAACCCTAAACTGAAAATTTTTGATATAATTCTTGAAGGGCTGAATATTGAGGAAAAATTCACAGCAGAGCAGAAGAGGGAGAAGGTGAGGGAGATAGCTGGAAAGGTCGGTTTGAATGAGTCAGATCTGCTCTCATATCCAGGTGAGCTCAGCGGGGGAGAGAAACAGAGAGTAAGCCTTGCGAGGGCACTGATATCTCCAAAGAAAATACTCATACTTGATGAGCCAACCAGTTCGCTTGATGTCTCGATCCAGGCTCAGATTTTGAATCTTCTCCAAACATTGAAAAGGGAGTTCAAACTCACGTTCATATTCATAACCCACGATTTCAACGTAATCAGGTACATGTGCGACAGGCTGGGTGTCCTTTACTACGGGAGGATGCTGGAAATAAGTGATGTGAAGGATGCATATGAAAATCCACTGCATCCCTACACAAAGGACCTGATGGGTGCCAATATCACGGTAGAGGGAAGGTCTGGTTTTGATTCATCCTACGATGTGGGTGAGCCTGCCAGGGAGGGTTGCATCTACCTGAACTCCTGCCGCTTTAGAATGGATATCTGCAGTAAAGACCCTCCCATGTTCGACCTCAACTCCCGATATGTGAAATGCTGGCTTTACAGGGAGAACAAAATAGAGAACCCATCCCCGTCGGGAATTGAAGAATAATTTTTCTTGAGAATCCGGGAATTGAAAAATTATTTTTCATTTAACACATTACTGATCAATCACCGTCATTCTTATTAATAATTTCAGAGTACTCAGATATGGCCTCT
>Ga0080006_1175889_pt1 | contig 35858 bp, 35 predicted proteins | sample RS3BMetagenome_FD_69209 | JGI IMG/M metagenome (GOLD analysis project Ga0080006, IMG submission 69209) | Ferric oxide microbial mat and aquatic microbial communities from Rainbow Spring, Yellowstone National Park, USA - RS3B (SPADES... ...
GGTTGACCGCCGCGGCTTCGAGCGCCGCGGCGACGAGGTGCTGTTGCGCGCCGATGTGTTGGGCCACCGGCTGATCGACGTCGCCGCCGTCGAGCTGATCCGCGCCTATGACGTCGAGCTGGAGGACACCGGATCGGGATGGGTGCTCACCCGGCTGGACACCCGGCGCCCGCCCAGGCTGTTCGGACTGATCAAGGCGTCCGGCGGACACGCGGCTCGCGACTGGAAGGCGTTCGAACCGCTGATCGGTCATGCTCGCTCCGATGCAGAGCGGCGTCTGTCCGACCGGTTCGGCGAATTCAAAGCCGCCGAGATCGCCGATCTTCTCGAAGAAGCGGACAAAGCCGAGGGCGGTGAGATCCTGGATCGGGTGCACAGCGACCCGGAGTTGGAAGCCGACGTGTTCGAAGAGCTGGACCCCGAAAAGGCCAGCCGGTTGCTCGATGATATGCCCGACGACGGGGTGGCCGCCCTGTTGAGCCGGATGCGAGCCGATGATGCCGCCGATGCGATCGTCGACCTTCGCCAATCGCGGCGCCGGCGCGTCCTGGACCTGATGCCGGGGCCGCAGCGAACCAAGGTGATCACGCTGATGGGATTCAATCCCGAAAGCGCCGGCGGCTTGATGAACGTCGACTTCGTCTCCTGCGCCACCACCGCGACCGCAGGCTCCGCGCTGGCGCTGATCGCCTCTGCCCGGACCATCCAGCCCGAGGCGCTGGTCAAGGTGCATGTTCTCGACGAGGGCAAGCGCCTCGCCGGTGTGGTGTCGGTGATCACCCTGTTGCAGGCCGAGCCCGACAAAAGTGTTGGGGCACTGATGGATTCCGATCCGGTATGCGTCAGCGCAGACGCCGACCTCACCGATATTGCCTTGTTGATGGCCGACTTCAATCTCTACTCCATTCCCGTCGTCGATGAGCAGGACGAGGTGCTCGGGGTGGTCACCGTCGACGACGTCCTGGAAGCGACCATCCCCGAGGACTGGCGCCGACGCGAACCCGCTCCCCGCCCGTTCCGCGAGATCACCCAACACGACGGCCACCGTGACGTGCCGCCGCCCGGAGGAGAGACCCGGTGAGCTCAAGCGCCGACGAGAGCACCCGACCCGCGGTGCCCGCCGCTCCGCAGCGCACCGCGGTGCTCGACAGCGCGCACCTGGGTGATATCGAGGGCGCGTTCGGGCGCATCAGTGTCGGCGACACCGACCGTCCCCGCACGTGGAAGACGCGCCTGCTGACTCTGCTGGCCATCATGGGTCCGGGGATCATCGTGATGGTTGGTGACAACGACGCGGGCGGTGTGGCCACCTACGCCCAGGCAGGTCAAAACTACGGTTACTCCCTGTTGTGGGTTCTGCTGTTGTTGATCCCCGTGCTCATCGTCAACCAGGAGATGGTGGTCCGATTGGGTGCGGTCACCGGGGTCGGCCACGCTCGGTTGATCAACGAACGCTTCGGCCGCGGCTGGGGCTGGTTTTCCGTCGGCGACCTGTTCCTGCTCAACTTCCTGACCATCGTCACCGAATTCATCGGCGTCACCCTGGCCGCCGACTACATCGGCGTCTCCAAATACGTGGTGGTGCCGATCTCGGCGGCGGCGCTGGTGGCGATCATGGCAAGCGGGAGCTTCCGGCGCTGGGAACGGGCCATGTTCGTCTTCATCGCCGTGTCCCTGCTGCAGATACCCATGTTGCTGATGTCGCATCCGCAGTGGGCGCACGCGGCGAAGTCCTTTGTGGTTCCGAGTATCTCGGGTGGCGTCACCTCGGATGCGGTGCTGTTGATGATCGCGATCGTCGGCACCACCGTGGCACCGTGGCAGCTGTTTTTCCAACAGTCCAACGTCGTCGACAAGCGCATCACCCCCCGCTTCATGGGCTACGAACGCGCCGACACCGTGTTGGGAGCCTTCGTCGTGGTGATCGGGGCTGCGGCTCTGGTGATCACCGGCGACTGGGCCGCGCGCTCGACGAACACCGTCGGCGGCTTCACCGACGCCGGCGCCATCGCGCACCTCCTCGGTCAGCACCGCGACGCACTCGGCTCAATTTTCGCCATCGTCCTGATGGACGCCTCCATCCTCGGGGCGGCCGCGGTGACGCTGGCCACCAGCTACGCCTTCGGCGACGTCTTTGGCCTCAAGCACTCCTTGCACCGCGGGTTCGCCGACGCCAAACAGTTCTATTTTTCCTACACAGCGATGGTGGTGTTGGCCGCGGCCATCGTGCTGATTCCCGGTGCTCCGCTCGGCTTGATCACCACGGCCGTGCAGGCACTCGCCGGTCTGCTGCTGCCCAGCGCCAGTGTCTTCCTGCTGCTGTTGTGCAATGACCGAGAAGTGTTGGGGCCTTGGGTCAATCGGCCCTGGCTCAACTGGGTCGCCGGGCTGATCGTGGGAATTCTGCTGCTGCTTTCCGGAATCCTCATGGCCACCACGCTGTTTCGTCACCTCGACGTCATCGCGGTCGCCGGCTACCTGGCGCTTGCCTTGGTCATACTCGCCGCCGTCGCACCCCCGGTTTTGCGCTGGATCGGCCGCCGCCAGCCCGCGCCGGCGCCACCGCCACGCCCGGCCCGCGTGATCGACCGCAGCACCTGGCGAATGCCGCCCCTGACCCTGCTCGAGCCGGTCACCTGGTCGCCGGGAACCAGGCTTGCCATGATCGCCCTGCGCGGCTACCTGATCGTCGGCGCGCTGCTGCTATTGGTCAAGGCTGTCCAGATCGGTCACGGCTAGCTCTTGGGGTCGCCGCGCCGTTGCGCAGGCCGGTCATGAAGTTGAGCATCCGCGCGGACGACGCCGCACAACCACACCCCTATACCGTGCGGGCCAAACGGTCGGCGAGCAGTTCGGCGAACCGAGCCGGGTCTTCGAGCGCGCCCCCCTCAGCCAGCAGTGCGGTGCCGTAGAGCAATTCCGCGGTCTGGGCGACGGTGGGATCGTCGCCGCGGTCCTGGTGCGCTCGGCGCAGGCCGGTCACGAGCGGATGGTTCGGGTTGAGTTCGAGGATCCGTTTGCCGACCGGGACGTCCTGCCCCGAAGCGCGGTACATCCGTGCCAGCGCCGGCGTGATGCCGAAAGCGTCGGTGATCAGGCATGCCGGCGACTCGGTGAGGCGCGTGGACAACCGCACCTCCTTGACCTGTTCGCTCAACGTCTCCTCCAACCAGGTCAGCAGGTCCGCGAACTCTTTCTGCTGCTCCTCCCGTTCGGCGTTGCTCTCGTCCTCCTCGGCGGAGAGGTCCACTTCGCCCTTGGCGACGGACTGCAGCGGTTTGCCGTCGAACTCGCTGACCACGCCCACCCAAACCTCGTCGACCGGGTCGGTCAGCAGCAGGACCTCGTAACCCTTGGCCTTGAACGCCTCGAGGTGTGGCGATTTCAGGATCTGCTGGCGCGTCTCGCCGGTGGCGTAGAAGATCTGTGTCTGACCTTCCTTCATGCGCTCGACGTACTCGGCGAGGGTGGTGGGTTCGTCGTCGCTGTGTGTCGAGGCGAACGAGGAAATCTGCAGCAGGGTTTCCTGATTGTCGAAATCCGACAGCAAACCCTCCTTGACGACCTTGCCGAACTGGGTCCAGAAGGTGCGGTAGTCCTCTGGGCGCTCGGACTGCAATTCCTTGATGGTGGAGAGGACCTTCTTGGTCAACCGGCGCCGAATGGCCTTGATCTGCCGGTCCTGCTGCAGGATTTCGCGGGAGACGTTGAGCGACATGTCCTGCGCGTCGACGACACCCTTGACGAAGCGCAGGTACTCGGGCATCAGCTCATCGCAGTCGCCCATGATGAACACGCGCTTGACGTACAGTTGGATCCCGGTGTGGGCGTCGCGGTTGAACAGGTCGAACGGCGCGTGCGACGGGATGAACAGCAAAGCCTGGTACTCGAAGGTGCCCTCGGCCTTCATCGCGATGACTTCCAGCGGGTCGTCCCAGGCGTGCGCGATGTGCTTGTAGAACTCCTTGTACTCGGAGTCGGCGACCTCGTCTTTGGGTCGCGCCCATAGCGCCTTCATCGAGTTGAGCGTCTCGGTCTCTTTCGTGACCTTCTCTTCGCCGCCCTCCCCTTCTTCATCGGAGGCGGCCGGTTCCCGGCGCTCGACCTCCATCCGGATCGGCCAGGCGATGAAGTCGGAGTACTTCTTGACCAGGCTCCGGATCTTCCAGTCCGAGGTGTAGTCGTGCAGTTCGTCCTCGGCGTCCTCGGGCTTGAGGTGCAGGGTGACCGACGTTCCCTGCGCGGCCCCTTTTTCACCATCGACCGTCTCAATCGTGTAGCTGCCCTCGCCGCTCGACTCCCATCGCGTGGCCTCGCTTTCACCGGCCTTGCGGGTGAGCAGCTCGACCTTGTCGGCGACCATGAAGCTCGAGTAGAAACCGATCCCGAACTGGCCGATCAGTTCGTCGGAGGCCGCGGTGTTCTTCGCGTTCTTGGCCTCCCTGAGTTGCTGGCGAAGTTCGGCGGTGCCCGACTTGGCCAGCGTGCCGATCAAGTCGATGACCTCGTCGCGCGTCATCCCGATGCCGTTGTCGCGGATGGTCAGCGTGCGCGCGTCCTTGTCCACCTCGATGTCGATGTGCAGGTCCGAGGTGTCGACATCGAGATCCTTCTTGCGCAGCGCCTCGAGCCGCAGCTTGTCGAGAGCGTCGGAGGCGTTGGAGATCAGCTCCCGCAGAAACGAGTCCTTGTTGGAATAGACCGAGTGGACCATCAGATCCAGCAGTTGTCGTGCCTCAGCCTGAAACTCCAACTGCTCGACACGCGCATTCATGAGATTCCCTTTACTCCCTTCCAGGACGTGACGTCCACAAATTTACCGAGGTCCGGATCGGTCCAGTACCGGGGCCCGCCTACCCTGAACAGATGTCTATTGCTCAACGCGAACGCGTCGCCCTGGTCGAGACCATGCGCGAGGTCGGGCCGGACGCGCCCACCCTCTGCGAAGGCTGGAAGACACGGGACCTCGCCGCCCACCTCGTGATCCGGGAGTACCGCCCCGACGCCGCGCCCGGCATCCTGATCCCCCTCCTCGCCTCCCATACCGAGAGGGTGCAGAACGCGGTGGCCAAGCGCACCGATTGGACGGGGCTGTTGGACAAGATCGCGTCGGGCCCGCCCGTCTACTCGCCGTTCAAGCTGCTCGACCCGGTGGCCAACGTCGCCGAAATGTTCATTCACCACGAAGACGTGCGCCGTGCGCAGCCGGGCTGGAAGCCGCGCACACTGGATCCCGCCCTGACCACCAGGCTGCGGCGCACCCTGCCGCTGATGGGCCGGCTGACGCTCGCCAAGGCTCCCGGGCGGGTGACATTGCGCACCCCGGAAGGCGACACGGTGCTGACTGCCGGCTCAGGCCCAGCCGTCACGGTCACCGGCGCGCCCGAGGAGCTGCTGCTGTTCGCCGTCGGGCGGCAGGCCCAGGTCGAGTTCGACGGGGACCCCGCGGCGGTACAAGCGGTCCGCGACGCGCCCAAGGGCCTCTAGCCGAAGGCCGTGCGAACGTCCCGATCGTCAACTGAGCGCCGCGTCCGCGGACGGCGGCCGGAACCCCCGACTGCGCAATCGCAACGGACATACCGGTGCCGATGGGGCCCTCACGGTCGACGAGGCAGTTCATCGCCGACCACCCGGTAGACGAGTCGGTGCTCCTCGGTGATCCGCCGGGACCAGGCGCCCACGAGCCCGTATTTCAACGGCTCCGGCTTACCGATGCCCGCCCGCGGCGACCGGCAGGCGTCCGCGATGAGCTTGTTGACGCGCTTGAGCATCGCCCGGTCGGCAGTCTGCCAATGTAGGTGGTCCTCCCACGCTTGTGGCGAGAAGACGATGTTCACTCGGCGAGTTCGGCTCGGATCCCGCGACCCCGGTCCACGGCGTCCGCGGCGTCGAGGAGTCGGCGCGCGTTCGCCGGAGACCGGAACAGGTACGCGGTCTCCTGCCACGCCTCCCAGTCATCAGCGGACATCAGCACGGCCCGGCCGGCCTTCGACGTGATCTCGACCGGCGTTCGGTCGGCATTGACCTTCTCGATGGGCGGGAACAGGTTCTTGCGCGCCTCGCTCGCTGTGATCGCCATCGACACCTTCTTCGTTTGGTACAAGATGTGGTACCACTTAGGCTGCTTCCGGCAGAGTTTGGTGAGGGGGAACGGACGATCCAACGGCTCGATCTGGATCCGCCGATCTTCCGGATCGGGCTGAATCTGACCATCAGGTGATCGCGGCGCCCACCAGATGGCCGATCACGTACGTGACAGCCAACGCCAGACCGCCCCCGATGACGTTGCGGGCCACGGCCCGGCCTTTCGGCGCTCCGCCCAAACCGGCGGACACCGCCCCGGTGATCACCAACGCCGCGAGTACGGCCACCACGGTGACGGGAATGCGCGAGTCCGTCGGCGGCGCCAGGATCGCGATCAACGGCAACGAGGCCCCAACCGCGAACGACAGCGCCGAGGAAGACGCCGCGAGCGACGGGTTGGTCAGCTCCTCGGGATTGATACCCAGTTCCACCTCCGCATGAGCGAGCAAAGGATTGTGATCGGTGAGTTCCTCTGCCACGGTGCGGGCGGTTGCCGCCGTCAGACCCTTCGCTTCGTACATTGCGGCAAGCTCTTCGAATTCGGCGGCCGGGTCATCATGTAACTCCTGACGCTCCTTGATCAGCAGCGCCTTCTCGGTGTCGCGCTGGGTGCTTACAGACACGTATTCCCCCAAAGCCATCGACACGGCTCCCGCGACCAGTCCGGCGCTTCCTGCCGTCAATATCGGAGCGCGCAGCACCGTCGCCGCCGCGACACCTACGACGATGCCCGCGGTCGAAACGATTCCGTCGTTGGCACCCAGCACTCCTGCGCGTAGCCAATTCAACTTCGAGGACACGGAACCGACGTGGGGTTCGGCGGGATGGGAGGTATTGGTCACACTGCAAACGATATCTAGCACAACCGCGCCCGACCACCCAACACAGCCTTGCCAAAGGTGGGACGCCGGCCTGAGCGGGAGGGTGGTCGGTGACGACGGGCCGCTGATGCCGCAGGGCCGCCGCGAGTGTGAACTCCGCACAGCTTTCGTTGCGAGGTCGCGGCCCGCTCGCGCGACACCTCCCCGGTCTCACACTCCCGTCACGGGCAAGCCGCGGTCGCGCCCGCGCGAAAGACCGCTCAAAAGCGGCTAGCTTTTCGTGCCGACGGTGATCAGGTCTGACACGATCCAGGTCCACACCGGTCTGCGAATGCGATGCTGATCGCTGATGGCGAACCCGGCGCCCTCGAACAACGCGCGCATCTCGGCCGGCGACGGGTTGTGCTGTGGCTTCCACCTGCTGGCCGAGGGCGTTTGCAGCAGCGGTCGGCGCGTGCTGAGGGCCGTGACGGCCGCCAGCCCGCCAGGTGCCAGCACACGGTGGAACTCCCGCAACGCCGCCGGCTGATCGAAGAAGTGGACCGCCGAGGTGGTGACCACGGCGTCGAGTGCTCCGTCATCGAAGGGAAGCTGCTCTGCCGGGCCGCGCAGCCACTGCACGCGATCAGAACGGGCACGAGCCTGATTGAGCATGCCGTCGGACATGTCGACCCCGTAGATCTCGTCGGGATGCAGCTCCCGCTCGATCCTGTCGCTGAGAATACCGGTGCCACATGCAATATCGGCGATACGGCGGGCATGATGGTCGCGCAACACGGCGATCACCTCGTCGTGCGGCGGGCGATAGACCCACTGCTGAAGGAACGGTAGGTCGTAGGCGGGCGCCAATACGCTCCACATCCGCGTGACCGCGTCGTTGAGGCTCCGACGTGGCGCTGCCGTCATCGGCTCAGCACCGAGGTGTAGTAGACGGTGTCGGCCATCGACACCGAGTCGTGATGCTGCGGAATCGCCGCAAGGCCGTTGCCCGCTAACAGCTCACTCATCGGGGTGCCAACCGACCGCCATCCCAGGTCCTGCAGGTAGGCGGCGACGTCGTTGCGCTCACCCTCGTAGCCGAGATCGGCGAACTCGAGTTCGAAGCCGTGCTCACGCCACTTGTCCGTGGCCCTGCGCATCATTTCCCGCGCTTGTTCGCGGTCCAGATCGGGCATGTCCGGGATTGTCTCGCAAGCCAGCCGGCTACCGTCGGCGCTGAGCGCGGCGACGCTGTCCAGCAACCGATCCTGCGCTTCCGGCGGCAGATAACCGAAGAGTCCCTCGGCAATCCATGCCGTGCGGCGGGTCTGGTCAAAACCGGCTTTCACCAGGGCCTTCGACCAGTCGTTTCGGAGGTCGATGGCAACCGTGCGCAGATCCGCCGTCGGAACGGCCCCCAGCTTGGCCAGCGTGGTCGTCTTGAACTCGATCACCTGGGGCTGGTCGACCTCGAACACCGTCATGCCGGCCGGCCATGCCAACCGGTAGGCGCGCGAATCCAGGCCGGACGCCAGGATCACCGCCTGGCGGATGCCCGCCCGCGCCGCGGCCTCGAAGAACGAGTCGAAGAAACGCGTCCGGGCGGCCATCGCGTCGGGCATGTGCTCGAGCTTCCAGGCGGAGTCCTCGACGTCGACGTCGGCGGCGGTGAGGGCGCCGGTGGCCCACCGCGTGAAGAAATCCACCCCGACGGCACGGACCAGCGGTTCGGCGAACCGGTCCTCGATCACCGGGTTCTCGGCTTTCGTGGCGATCGCCCGGGCGGCCGCCACCATCGTGGCCGTAGCGCCGACGCTGGTGGCCAAGTCCCAGGTGTCGTTGTCTGTGCGTGGCATGTGCCTGCTCTCCAAGTCGGGTGCGGGGGTACTTAGCCAGTGTAACGACCGGCGGGCGCGCTAAGTTCCGCGCTGACCGCAACCCGGCACTGCGGCCGTTCGCCCGTCGTAGTTCAGCCCCGTCATCTCCGCGCGCGATAGTCACCGACCGCTCGGTGTTCGCGCGTCGCTGGCTTAGCCTAGAACGGCGAAGGGAGACCGGCGCGGACTCGGGCAACCTCGGCACGGGCAAACTGCACCCGGTCGGTGTCGGCGCCACGGGCGGCGGCCAGCGCACCGGCGAGGTCGTACGCGGCGTTGAGGACGTAGCGGGCACGCCTGCCTTCACGACGGCTGTGCCCGGCCTTGCGATGCGCTCTGCGGGCCCTGCGATTGCCGGTCATGGCTTCGAGTTCGCCTGCGGTGATTACCTTTCGGGCTTCCTCGGGCGCCATGACGTCGCGCAGAAAATCTCGTTCCCGTGTCACGGTCAACTGGTAGACCCTGGCCGCGATGCCGAGCGCGGCGACGATCATTGCGACGGCGAAACCCAGCAGCGCAAGCGGGCTCAGGCCGGCGAAGGCCGTCATCGTGTCCCACGCGCCGTGAAGCAGCATCGCCGTCGCCGTCAACACCAGCCCTCGGACGATGCGCCGGGGTTCAGCGGGCCGGCCAAGAAGATAGATCAGACCGGCGCAGAAGATTGCGCTGTAGACGATGTGCGCGCCCACCCCACTGATCATCCGGAGCACGATCGTGGCCAGCGACGCCCCCACCTGATTGGCGCCGAACTGCGAGCCGGCCGACGTCAGCGCGTAGGCGATGTCTTCGATGATCTGAAACCCCAGACCGAGGAAGGCGCCGAGGATGAACCCGTCGAAGGCGGTGCGCACCTGCCGCGGCGCCAATGCGATGAGCAGCAGCAACCCGATGCCCTTCGCGGGTTCCTCGATGAAGGGCGCCGACAGCCCCGCACCCCAGTCGAGCGCCCACGCCTGGCCGAAGGCTTTGGCGTACAAGGCCAGGATCGCGCTGTTGGCGCTGCCTGCCATGCTCCACGTCGCGGCGAAACCGCCCCACAAGAAAGCGACGACCATCAGCTTGGCGGGCAGTTTGGCGTAACGGTCGATGCGCACCGTGAACCACCAGAAAAACGCGGCGTAAATCGCGAACAACGTCACGGCCAACCCGATGGCCTGGCCGTAGGCGTTGTACTCCCGGGCGAGTCGCGCGCCGAAACCAGACGCGCCCGTAGCGACGAGCATCAGGTAACCCCAGAACGCGAAATTGCGTGGTTGGTAAAACCTGAATCCCCTGCCCCACCCGGAAAGATCCAACGCGACGTCGCGTCGCCGATCGAAGTCGGCGAGCGCCGTTGTCATTGCTTGCCCTGCTCGCCACGGCTGATGCTGCGAATCATCTGGATAGCGGCGGCCGTCGGTTCCGGGGCGCCGTCGGACCGTCCGGTGGCTTCGGCCTCGACACCGCGCCCGCCGAACACAAAGGCGGCGATGACGCCGTCTCGCTGCGGTCCGATGATCCGCGCTGTCATGCCCCGCATTCCGTGATCGGTGACCATCGTGGTGTGCCGGCCGGTCACGTGGACTCCGCGGCCGCGGTTCAGCGCGTCGGTGGTCTTTTCGATCTGGTCGAGCAGGGCGTTAGCGTCCCCGTGGAACAGCGCGGTGCGCACCGTGAACGTCATGTCCCCGTCGACGACGGTCGCGTGGTCGGGATACTCGCCAGACAGTGGGCCCTGACCAGCACGCACGCCCGATGTGATTCCCCAGCCGGGGTCGGGAACGAACGTCACATCGCCCTCTAATTCCAGGACGTCACCCGCTCTGACCAGGTCATGGTAGGGAATTGCGGCGTTGACCAGGGGCAACACCACCGACATCACGAAAGCCAACGCCAATACCGTCAATGTCGGCACTAGCGTGCGACGATCCATGCCGCACCAACGCTGGTCGGCTGGCACCCAACCATCAGCGGGTTCGAATCTCGGCGGCGCCGAGTCAGCCTTCGTTTCGGCACCCGACATTGCGTGCGCCCCACCTTTCTTCGCTTCTTCTCTTCTTCTCTTCCGCGGCGGACGTCTCGTCTGGTGTCCGAGTTGAGAACCGTGCCCCTACACCTCCTGCGGAGCGTAGCCGCGTGGTGACGGTTGGCCGCTGTGCAAGTGACTTTCGGCCCCAGTAATGCAGTTCGGTACCGTTTCAAAGTTGACACCGTACTGAACGCGGCTCTGCGTAAATCTAGCCGCGATTAGTTGCGACCAGGTTGAATAGCCATTGAAGGAGCCGGTTGATGGTCCTCCCAGATCTGATGTCCCGCCGGGTGATGGTCGGCGTGATCGGCACCGGCGTGGCTGCCGGCATGCTGTTGTGTGCCGGCGCGGGGACCGCCTCGGCCGACTCGCAGCCAAGGCCTGCCAACTGCACCGCTGCGGACGTAGCCGGCGTGGCGACCGGTGTCGGGGCGGCGCTCTCGAGCTACCTGTTCACCCACCCGGACCTGAACGGTTTCTACACCAGCCTGCAGGACGCGCCCAAAGACCAGATCCGCGCCGACGTGCAGAACTACTTCAACGCCAACCCGCAGGAGCAGGCGGACCTTCAGAACATCCGTCAGCCGCTGAATGACATCGTGCAGCGTTGCAACTGGAAACCGTTACTCGCCGACGGCGGACCGACTCTCTGAGCAATCAGAACAGCGGACTCAAAGATCCAGCGGATGAGCGCATCGACCGCCCGCCACGCCTCGTCCGGGTTCGTCGGCTGGGCGAAGATCCGGCGATTGGTCATGGCGCGCAGGAAGCCACCGAGGACCCAGTCCGACATACCCAGCGGTTCGTCATCGTTCGCAAGCCTTTCCAACAACCGTCGATAGGTCGCATGCTCGGGCAGGTCGGCCCGACGTGCATAAACGAGAACGTTGACGTCAACGCACAGCATCGATCGACGCGCCCTCGTCCAGCGCCTCGGCGACGGCGGCGTTGGACGAGAGATCGACTCCGGGCCGAAGGCCGCCTTTCCCCATCGGCCTGACGGCGTAGCGACCGGCGGATCGTGAGTCGGATGGGGTCAGGCCGCGCCGGACGGCGTCTTCGAGAACCGTGGCCACCGTGCGCCCGGAACGAGCGGCCATCGCCTTCACCCTGCGTTAGAGCTCGTCGTCAATGCGGATCATCGTGCGCATCGGTCCCGCACGGCCCCGAGCCTCATACTCGTCGGGACCATGTCAAGCATCGGCACGCCACCAAGACTGCAACCGCTCTTTCTGCTGGCGTACAGCCGGCTGCTGTTCTGGAAGCGGCGCGACCTCCTGCTGCTCGAGATAGCGGTCGCCGGATTGGGGCGCGACACTCCGTTGAGCGCGGCGTACATCGGCGCCTCCAATAGGGATCTACCGGAGTTCTACGAGATCTTCGAGGCGGCGGTGGACGCCATCGGAATCACCGACCGTCGCATGATCGATTCGTCGTTCGGCCCAGCAGACCGCGCCTTCCTGGAGCGTGCCCAGTTGATCGTTCTCGCAGGCGGCGATGTGCGCCTGGGCTGGAACACCTTCGAGAAAACCGGCATGAAGGACGTGGTCCTGGGCCGCTACGCCCAAGGGGCGGTCCTGGTGGGCATTTCAGCCGGCGCGGTCCAGCTCGGACGCTATGCAACCCTCGAGAGTCCTGAATCCCCCGCGCTGCTCGATATGTTCGACCTCGTCCCCCTGATCATCGATACACACGACGAGCGAGCCGAGTGGGCACGGCTGTCGCGCACGATCCAATTACTGCAGGGGACGGCCACCGGGCTCGGAATCCCCTCCGGTGGCGGAGTGATGGTGCACGCGGATGCCAGCATCGAACCGCTGCGACGTCCTGCGCACGAATTGCGCTTTGACGGCACCCGCGTCACGCACTCACTGTTGTGCGGCGACGAGAGTTCGGCTGGCCCGTAAACGCCTGTCACAGTAAAGTTTTTGGTGGCAGGGGCAGCCGCTTGGCCGCTGAGTCCCCGAAGCTCGCCGACCTTGATCTTGGCGTTACCCGTTAACCGCACCTCATCCTCACGGAAGAACAGCACGTGGCGCGGCACTTTGTAACTCGCCAACCGCTCGCGCAGGAACGCCCGCAACTGCGCGGTGTCGGGGACCGCGCCGTCGTGCGGCACGACACAGGAGACAACGACCTCGCCGAGGGTTTCGTGCGGAACGCCGACGTTCTGCGCCACCTTGACACCCGAGTGCTCCATGAGGGCTTCATCAACCTCGCGTGGCGAGACATTGGCACCGCCGGTCTTGATGATGTCGGTGAGCCGGCCCTGCCTGTGAGCGGGTCCGCAATCTTCAAAGTCACACCGGGCAGCCCCACTCCGAAGCTGTCCGCATGCACTTCGGGCGGAGTGTTGGCGGGATAACCCGTTGCGATCGTCAATGTTTCGGTGTTGCCATAGGCGTGACCCGGCTCGTACCCTTCGCCAGAAACCGTGGGATGGTGCGCGATCGGGGTCTTGAAATCCGCGAACCGCACGCTGCTGAGATCCACTCGGGTCCAGTTCGGTGCGCTTTCCAGCTGGGCCCACTGGTGGGGCCAGGCGAGAAGAACAACACGGCGGCGTCGCTGGGCTGCACCGCCGCCGCGGTCGCCTCGACCAGTTCGCGGGGTTCCTCATCACCGGACGCCAGAAACTCGTCCCACGCTTCGATTCCCGGCGCCGGCTCACCGATTGCTGCGAGGCGGCGCAGGAACGGGTACCTCGCCGATTCCGGCCGCCCCGGCCGCGATGCGCCGATCGCCGGTTCCAACTCGGCCAGTACGGCCGCGAAGTCCCTCGACAGCACGCTGCGCTCCAACAACAGCATCGAGATGGCGGAAGCGCGAATCAGATAGTCCAGTTCGGGCGGCCAGGTCGACTCTGTTTGTTTGTCGATGATCTCGGCGTCGAAATAGGTCACATCGCCCTCGAAGGCGGGCGTACGGAAGTCGGCCTTGGTGTGGCGCACCATGCCGTCGTGGCCGGCCCAGTACGCGAGGTAGTCGGTGCACCACGCGCCCACCGTCGCGCCGTTGCCGTAGCCGCCGGCCATGCCGACCTCGCTGGCACGTTCGGCGTCGATATGCCCGCGTGAGGTGCCCACATAGAGGCCGTCGCGCTTACGTGGATCGATCTTGGCGTCTTCTTCGTCGCACGCGAAATCTTTGCCCCAGCCCGGATCCTGATACACCCACGGATCCTCGGTACCGGGCGGCGCGACCCAGTGGAAGGTGCCCCAGATGTTGAACAGGAACGCCCGGTATTCGGTGGTGAAGCTGGCGATGGTGTGCGGGCCGATCACGCGACGCGGTAGCGCGTCGCCGACCTTCACCTCGTCGAAGCGCGGCGAGACACCCGTCCGATTGGACTCGAGCCACGCGCGACGCAGCTTTTCGACGTCCCCGAGCGCGGCCCGTGCCCAACGCTTGCTGTCGCCGAGCTGGTTCTCGAACATGCCGCGCTTGGTCGCTTCCTGGTGGAGGTAGCGGATCGCCGTGGAACGCTGCGGGCCACCAGGGTGCCGTGCTGGTTGGTGTGGACGGTGTCGCCGCGCGAGAACACGGTCGGTCCGGCGAATTTCGTCTCGGTCACCTGGTAGTCGTGGAATCGGCCCTCCTGAAACAACGTGTCGCCGGGCCGCACGGGACAGCCGTAGAACCACCATTCCTCGCCTCCGAAGATCAGGTGGCTGCACGGATCCCACAGTTGGCCGCCGCCCACGGGCTTACCCACCCGGTGGTCGACGTCGGACAAATCCAACTGAGGGCCCGGCGAAGTGGTCGTCTTCTCGGTCACAAACGTTCCCGTCAGCGGTTGACGTCGATAACGATGCGGCCACGCACCTTGCCGTCCATGAGTTCGCCGGCCGCGGCGATCGCCTCCCCCAGGGCGATCTCCCGGGCGATCGAATCCAGGACGCCGGCATCCAGGTCGCGCGACAAACGGTCCCAGGCGGCCAGGCGCGGCGCTTTGGGTGCCATCACGCTGTCGATGCCGAGCAAGGAAACACCGCGCAGAATGAACGGCGCAACCGTCGCGGGAAAGTCCATGCCCTGCGCCAGGCCGCAGGCCGCCACCGCGCCGCCGTACCGCGTCTGCGCGCAGGCGTTCACCAACGTGTGGCTGCCGACCGTGTCGATGACGCCGGCCCAGCGCTCCTTCTGCAGCGGTTTGCCCGCCTCGCTGAGCTCGGCGCGGTCCAGCACCGTCACCGCCCCGAGCCTGTGGAGGTACGGCCCCTCGGACGATTTCCCGGTCGCGGCAGCCACTTTGAACCCGGCTGCGCTCAGCAACGCGATCGCGACGCTGCCGACGCCGCCCGTCGCGCCGGTCACCAGCACCTCGCCCTGGCCGGGCGACACCCCGTGCCGCAGCAGTGCGTCCACGCACAGGGCGGCCGTGTAGCCCGCGGTGCCGATCGCCATCGCCTCGCGGCTGGTGAACGCAGCGGGCAGGGGCACCAGCCAGTCACCGTTAAGGCGAGCACGCTGAGCCAGACCGCCCCAGTGCGTTTCGCCGACACCCCAACCGTTGAGGACCACACGGTCGCCCTTTTTCCAGTCGCCGTGGCTGCTCTCGGTCACCACGCCGGCCAGGTCAATACCCGGAACCATCGGAAACTTCCGCACGACCGGCGATTTGCCGGTAATAGCCAGGCCGTCTTTGTAGTTCAGGGTGGAGTATTCGACGTCGACACTGACGTTCCCCTCGGGGAGCTGTGCCTCGTCCAAGTCGGCGACCCCGACCGTCTGCCCCATGTCGCCCTTCTCAATCAGAACTGCTGAGAACATCGTCTGGCTGATCCCTTCTATTTCGCTGCCCCAGTGGGCGCATACCCCAAGGTGCTCTTGACCTCCAGGTACTCGTTGAAACCGAACTCGCTCCACTCCCGGCCGTTGCCGCTGTGCTTGTACCCGCCGAACGGCGCGGTCATGTCGAAAGCATGATTGATCGTCACCCAGCCCGCCCGGATTTTACGGGCCACTTCTCGTGCCTTCTCCAGGTCGGCCCCCGACACGTAGCCGGCCAGGCCGTAGTCGGTGTCGTTGGCGATCTCGACGGCCTGATCGAGGTCGTCATAGCCGAGGATGCACAGCACCGGCCCGAAGATCTCCTCGCGGGCGATCGTCATGTCATTGGTGACGTTCGCGAAAACGGTTGGCTTGACGTAGTACCCCTTGTCGAGCCCCGCCGGTCGGCCCGGGCCGCCGGCGACGAGCGTCGCACCCTCGTCGATGCCCTTCTGAATCAGACCCTCGACCTTCTCGAACTGAGCCTTCGACGCGACCGGCCCGATCGCCGTCTTGTCGTCGGGAACGCCCACCTTGACGCGCTCGGTGACCTCACGCGCGATGGTGATGGCCTCGGCCATCCGCGAGTTCGGTACCAGCATGCGCGACGGCGCGTTACAGCTCTGCCCGGAGTTCGGCATCAAGTTGGCCACGCCGGCGCGGACTGCGTCGACGAAGCCCGCGTCGTCGAGGACGATGTTGGGGCTCTTGCCGCCGAGTTCCTGGGTGACCCGCTTCACCGTCGGAGCGGCGTTTCTGGCCACCTCGACGCCGGCGCGGGTGGATCCGGTGAACGACACCATGTCGATGCCGGGATGGCAGGCCAGCGCGGCGCCGACGCCGGGGCCGTCGCCGTTGATCAGGTTGAACACACCGGCCGGCACGCCCGCGGCATCGAGGATCTCGGTGAAGATGTAGGCCGAATAGGGCGCCACCTCAGACGGTTTCAGGATCATGGTGCAGCCCGTCGCCAACGCCGGATATACCTTGACCGCGATCTGGTTGAGCGGCCAGTTCCACGGCGTGATCAGGCCGCAGACGCCGATCGGCTCCTTGACGATCAGCGTTGCGCCGTGTTGCTCCTCGAACGGGAATTTCTTCAGCACGTCGATCGCGGTCACCAGGTGGCCGATCCCGAGCTGGACCTGCGGACCGGCGGCCAGCGAGGGCGGTGCACCCATTTCCTCGGTGACCGCGTCGGCGAGATCGCCCGCGCGCTGCTGGTATTCGGCGAGCATGGCTTGCATCAGGTCCAGCCGCTGTTCACGACTGCTCTGCGACCAGCCGGCGAACGCGCGTCGGGCGGCCTGCACTGCCAGATCGACGTCGGCTGCCGAGCCCAGCGAGATCCTCCCGGAAACCTGTTCCGTTGCGGGGTTATCGACGTCAAAGGTGTTGGGCCGCAGCGGGTCGACCCACTGGCCGTCGATGTAGAACTTCAGATAGTCGCGCATGCGATCAGTCCCTTTCTTACTGAGTGCCTTCGGCGTACCAGGTGCGGAATTCGCCGCAGTGGGGCATCTCCTCGGAGTTGGCCTTCGGGTCGATGCAGACGTGCACGACGGCGGTCTTGCCGCTGGCGTAGGCGCGCTCGATCGCCGGGCCGATCCCCTCTTCCTTCTCGACGTATTCGCCGTGACAGCCGAAGCCTTCGGCGATTTTGTCGAAGCGCACGTCCTTGCTCCAGTGCACGCCCGGCTGCGGCGACGGTTGGGTGAACGCGCGCTTGTGCACAAACGCGGGCCGCGCCACGTTGAACGCGCCGCGCAAGTGCACGTCGAGTACGGCGTCGAAGTCTTCATAGCTCATTTCCTTCAGCGAGCCGCGACGGACGTTGCCGGCCTTGTGAATCAGGATGTCGACGCGGCCGTACGTGTCGAGCGCCGCCTCGACGATCGCCTTGCCGCCGGCCGCGGTCGCCACCGAGTCCGTGCTGGCGACCGCTTGACCACCGGCAGCGGTGATCTCGTGCACGACATCGCCGGCCGGAGCGGCATCGCTGCCGTCACCGGTGAGACCGCCCCCGGGATCGTTGACGACAACCTTCGCACCCCTCGACGCGAGCAACATGGCATAGGGGCGGCCGAGTCCTCGGCCGCCCCCGGTGACGATCGCCACCCTGCCCTCGACGTCCAAGGATCTCAAGTCGGACATTAGGTTCCGAGGACCAGACCGTCTTGCCCCATTTTTGTCCGGACCGCAAATCATGTTCTTGCTTCGCGAGAATATTATTCCCGTTGTGATACGCCGCTGTCAAGATCGGAAATTGCGTTATCGGGACTATTGTCTGGACTACTGGAGCTTTGATAACGTCCGCGACAACGGCCGCCTGAACCGGCACTTCCGTCTACCGAAGGATCTCGGCGAGATATGTCCCGTTCAAGGGCCATCGCGGCACCGCCATCGTGGTATTCCTCCCCGATTTCCGGGACTCGTCCCGCCGAAATCGCGCAGGGCTGGCGGCTCGAGCGGGTAACCGCACCCAGTCGCCTGTTCGGCGCCAATGGCCTGCGCACCGGCCCGGACGGTTGCGTGTACATCGCGCAGGTCACCGGCAGTCAGATCAGCGCGCTGGATCCCCGCACCGGCCAACTCGAAACCGTGAGCCCGAAGGGCGCCGACATCGTGGCACCCGACGACATCGCGTTCGACGCCGGCGGCAGCCTCTACGCCACCGAGGTCATGGACGGCCGGGTCAGCGTGCTGGACACCGCCGGCCGAACCCGGATCCTGCGCGACGACGTTCCGTCGGCCAACGGCATCACATTCCATCGGAATCGCTTGTTCGTCGGCGAATGCCGCGAGGGTGGGCGCTTGCTGGAACTCGACCTGGCCGGCGGGCCGCCTCGGATGATCCTGGACAACGTGCCCTCACCGAACGCGATGGAGGTCGGGCCTGACGGCCTGCTGTATTTCCCGGTGATGGGCACCAACGCGATCTGGCGGGTCGATCCCGACGGCGGCGAGTCGCATTGTGTCGCGGCTGATCTCGGTGTGCCCGACTCGGTCAAGTTCGACGCACAGGGTTACATCGTCTCGACCCAGGTTGTCAGTGGGCAGGTGCTGCGCATCGATCCCTGCAGCGGGCAGCAGCGGCTGCTGGCCCAGCTGAGTCCCGGCCTGGACAACTGCACCTTCGTCGGCGACTGGCTGCTGGTCTCCAGCTTCACCGGCGAGATCACCGCGATATCGCCGGACGGTACGGCGCGAACGGTTTTGCCCGGCGGGCTCAACTGGCCGCTGGATCTGACCGTGGGTGCAGACGGACAACTCTATGTCGCCGACGGCACCTATTTCTACGCGGTGCTGCCCGACGGGTCGTTGCACACCGTCGGAATGTTGTTCAGCCCCGGGTATCCCGGGTTCCTGCGCGGTGTGGTGTCGAGCGGCCCGGGTGAGTTCGTCGTGACGACTTCGGGTGGCCAGGTCAGCCGCTGCCGGCCGGCGGCGAGCGAAAACGACTTGCTGGCCGACGGTTTCGACCAACTCTACGGCGTCGCGATCAGTTCCGACGGTGTGGTCTTTGTCGAGTTCGGCACCGGACGGGTGCTGTCGCTGCGGTCGGGCCGTATCGAGGGGCTCGCCGCGGACCTGGATGAGCCGGTCGGCGTCGCGATCGATGCGGACGGAACGTGCCTGGTGGCGGAGTCCGGGGCCGGCCGGGTGGTCAGGGTGGACGGATCGGCCGTCGACACCGTCGTCGCCGACCTCAAACGCCCGCAAGGCATTTGCGTGCATCACGGTGTGCTTTACATCGTCGATGCCGGCGCCAAGGAGGTGCTCTCCGTCGACTTGAACGGCAAGGCGCAACACACGATCGCCTCAGGGTTGCCGGTCGGGCCGCCGCCGGGCGTGGTGGCCAAGCCGCTCAAGGGGATGCCGCCGTTCTCCGGGCCGCAGGGCCCGTTCGCCGGCATCACCGCCGCGGCCGACGGCACGCTCTACGTCTCGGCCGACAGTGAGGGCAGCGTCTTGGCGCTGCGGTTCCCGCGGGAGCGCCGCTGATGCCCCAAACCCTCACCGGCGAACACCGCTACCTGCAAATCGCGCGCACCCTGCGCAAGGAGATCGTCGACGGGATTTATCCCGTGGGCTCGCAGCTGCCGACCGAGCACCAGTTGTGCGAGCGATTTGCGGTCAGCCGCTACACCGTTCGCGAAGCGCTGCGCCGCCTGCGCGAGGACAACCTGGTCGCTTCGCGGCCGCGGGCGGGCACCCGCGTGGTTTCCGGGCCGACGTCCAGATCCTATGCGCAGGACGTGTTGTCGATCGACGACCTACTCGCGTTCGCGGCCGGCGCACAACTGACCATCGAAACCAACGAGATGGTGACACTCGACGAGGATCTCGCGGCCCGGACCGGACTGCAGGCCGGCACCCAGTGGCTGTCAGTGCGCGGATACCGGCAAGCCGACGGCGCGTCGGCGCCCCTGTGCCGAACGGAGTACTACATAAACCGCAGTTTCGCCGCGGTCGGTCGGCTGCTGCAACGTCACACCGGTCCGATTTTCCCGCTGATCGAGGACCTCTTCGGCGTGAGTATCGCCGAGCTACAACAAGAAATCACCGCGGTGCTGCTGTTGCCCGAACTGGCCCGGGTCTTGGGAGTCGAGCCCGGGAAGGCCGCGCTGCAGATGCAGCGCACCTACAAGACCTCCGACGGCGAGACCGCCCAGGTCACGCTCAACACTCATCTGTCGTCGAGCTTTCGGTACGCGATGACCATGCGTCGCGTGAACGACTAGGCCGGTCGCGTTGACAACCAGGCAGGACACCGCACTCGCGGCCCAGGCCTACCGCCAGGGGCTCTGGGTGGACACCACCCTGGCCGACGCGCTGCGCACGGCCGCGGAGTCCTCGCCCCAGCGGATAGCGCTGGTGGACGGAGACGTTCGGGTCGACTGCGCCGCGCTGTACAACCAGTCCACCCGGCTGGCGACCGTCCTGCTGGAGCGCATGCCGACCGGCAGCGTCGTGTCGTTCATGCTGCCGAACTGGCATGAGGCCGCCGTCATCTATCTGGGCGCGACCATGGCCGGGATGGTGGTGAACCCGATCCTTCCGTCACTGCGGGACCATGAGCTGCGATGCATTCTCCAAGACGTCCACGCGACAATGGTCTTCGTCCCGCACCGCTTCGGGGGCGTTGACTACGCGGCGATGCTGGACCGCGTGACCGCGCCGATGAGCTCGTCCCCCGAAGTGGTGGTGTTGCGTGGCGGAGCGGGTCCGCACACCCCGTATCCGGCCCTATTCGAGCACCGACCGGGCCCCGCAAGGCTGCCGGCCCTTGATCCCGACGCCGTACGCATGGTCCTCTACACATCAGGCACCACCGGCCGCGCCAAAGGCATTCTGCACAGCCATAATTCGATACACGCCTTGATCCGTCAGATCGGCGATCACTGGGCCGTCGACCCCGGCGACACATTCCTGGTTCCGTCGCCGATCGCCCACATCGGGGGCTCCATCTACGCGTTCGAATGCCCATTGCTGCTGGGCACCACCGCGGTACTGATGGACCGGTGGGATCCCGCGGCGGCGGTCACGCTGATGAACGGCGAGCGGTGCACCCACATGGCCGGGGCAACGCCCTTTCTGCAGCAGCTGTTGTCTGCCGCCCAACGCGCCGACACCCGCCTGCCCTACTTGAAGGTATTCATCTGCGGTGGCGCCTCGGTATCACCGTCGTTAATCCGTCGCGCCGCGGGCTATTTCGACCGGGCAGTGGTCACCCGGGTGTACGGCTGCACGGAGGTACCCGTCGCCACCGTCGGCGCACCCCGGCCGGATGAAGCCGACCGCGCCGCAACCACCGACGGACGGCCCGGCATCGCCCAGATCAAGCTCGTCGCGCATGACGCGGCACCTGCCGGTGACGGCGAGATTTGTGTGCGCGGCCCCCAGATGCTGCTGGGTTACCGGCATCCCGAGGACGACGTCGACTCGTTCGACGCCGCAGGGTTTTTCCGCACCGGCGATCTCGGGCGCTGGATCGACGATCAATACCTGATCGTGACCGGCCGGGCCAAGGACGTCATCATCCGTAACGGCGAGAACATCTCGGCCAAGGAAGTCGAAGACCTGCTCGCCGACCATCCCGGTATCGCCGAAGTCGCCGTCGTCGGCCTGCCCGACGAGCGCACCGGGGAAAGGGCATGTGCGGTGATCGTGCCCGCGGGTGCCGCGCGGCCGGACGTCGCCAGCCTGCTTGCGTTCCTGGAGCGCAAGGGAGTCGCGAAATTCAAGGCGCCGGAACAGGTGGTCATCTGGGATGCGCTGCCGAGGAACGACGCCGGGAAGATACTCAAACATCAGGTCCGGGAGGCACTGATGGGGGCGGCGGCAAAGGTGGGTGAGTGAAATGCAGGTCGCAATCGTCACGGGAGCAAGCAGCGGTATCGGCCTGGGATGCGCACGGAAGCTCGCCGAGATGGGAATCGCCGTCCTCGGCACCGGCCGCAACACGGGTCGGCTGGCCCAGCTGGAAACTTCCGTCGATGATCCAGATCGCGTCGCGACACTGGCGGTCGACCTGACCCGGGACGACGCGCCGCAACGCATCGTGGACCTCGCGGTTTACCGGTGGGGCCGCATCGACTTCCTGATCAACAACGCCGGGGTGGGCAGCCCCAAGCCGCTGCACGAGACCGACGACGAAACACTGGACTACTTTCTGGGTTTGATGTTGCGCGCGCCGTTTCGGCTCGCGCGCGAGGTGCTGCCCCACATGCGGCCCGGGTCGGCGATCATCAACATCACCTCGACTTTCGCGGTCATCGGCGGGCTGCGCGGCGGCGCCTACTCGGCGGCCAAAGGCGGGCTGACCGCGCTGACCACTCACATCGCCTGCCAGTACGGAGCATCGGGTATCCGCTGCAACGCCGTCGCGCCCGGTGTGACGATGACGCCGATGGTGGAGAAACGCTTGGAGGACGAGCGATTCCGCAAGATCAACACCGAGATGACCCCGCATCAGCGGCTGGGCAGGATCGATGACATCGCCAGCACCGTCGCATTCTTGTGCTCGCCGGGCGGGAGTTTCATCAACGGACAAACGATCGTCGTCGACGGCGGGTGGAGTTCGACAAAATACCTGTCGGAGTTCGCGCTGTCATCGGAGTGGATCGCGCGGTAAGTCCGCCGTTAGACGCCGCCGAAGTCAATGAGCCCCCGGATGTTGCGGCCGGCGCGCAGATCCGCGAACGCCTCGTTGATCTCCTCGAGCCGGTAGGGGCGGGTGACCAACTCGTCGAGTTTCAATGCTCCGGCCCGGTACATGGCCAGCAGCATCGGCACGCTCGTGCGCGGGTTCATGCCGCCGTAGAGCATTCCCTTGAGTTGTTTGGCCGACAGCACCATCTCCTGCAGGACCAGCGGGACCGCGGGCTGGGTGTAGGGGGTGATGCCGATGAGCACGCAGGTCCCGCCTTTGCGAAGCAGCCTCATGGCCAACGGAATCAAGTCGACGTGCACCACGCCGGCGGTCACGATGACGCGATCGGCCATCACCCCGGCGGTGATGTCGGCCACCAGCGGTACCGCCTCCGCGGCGGACGCGGCGGTGTGCGTGGCGCCGAAGATCTTCGCCGAATCCCGCTTGTACTCAACGGGATCCACGCCGACGATATACGTGGCACCGACCGAGCGCGCCCCTTGCAGGGCGTTCATCCCGACACCGCCGGTGCCGATGACGACGACGTTGTCACCGGGCTCGGTGCCCGCCGAGACCGTTGCCGAGCCCCAGCCGGTGCTGACCCCACACGATACGAGTGCGGCGGCGTGCAGCGGGATCGCATCGTCGATCTTGATGACGGACCGTTCGGATAGCACCGCATATTCGCCGAACGTGCCGAGTTGGCCTTAGGCCATCAGGTTTTCGCCGTCCAGATGCCGCCGACACGTCCCGTCGGTGGGCATCTCCCTGGCGAACAGGGTCGCGCCGGCGTCGCAGATGTAGCTCTGGCCGCTGACACAGAACCGGCAATTGCCGCACGCGGGAATGAACGAAATCGCCACATGGTCCCCCGGCTGCACCGTCGTCACGCCCGGCCCGACCTCTTCGACGACACCGGCGCCCTCATGGCCACCGAGCATCGGGAACCAATCCGGTTCGGGAATTCCGGTTGCGGCCATCACCTCCGCGGTCGGCAACACGTCGCCGGTCGTCAGGTGGTCATCGGAGTGGCAGATGCCCGCAACGGCCATCCGCACCAGGACCTCGCCGCCGTGTGGCGGGTCGAGATCGACCTCGCGGACCTCCCAGTCCTCGCCGACCCCGCGCAGCACAGCGGCACGACACTTCATTTGCGGCCTCCTCGATGATCGGTGGTGTGAGGCGGGACGCGACCGATGCGTGAGCGCCCCGCACGTTACATCTAACATCGTTTTTGTCACCTCCCCGGGACGTTTCCACGGCACCACGAACGGCTACGGCAACAAGAACGGGAGTCGGCCGATGACACAGCAACATTTCGCAGCCCTAGGAGCTGCTTTATCTCAGATTCTGGTGGGCAACGTACCGCGTGGGCTAGTATCTGCGCATGAACGCAGGTAATGATGATCGGCCGTCGCTCGAAGAGGATCAGGTGAGCCTGATCGTCGAGGTCTTCCGGATGCTGGCCGATGCGACCCGCATTCAGCTGTTGTGGTCCTTGATCGATGGCGAATTGTCGGTCAACGACCTGGCCGAACGGGTGAGCAAACCCGCCCCGTCGGTGTCACAGCACCTGGCCAAGCTGCGGATGGCCCGGCTGGTACGCACCCGCAGGGCGGGCACCACCATCTTCTACAGCTTCGAAAACGACCACATCCGCCAACTTGTCGTCGATGCCGTGTTCAACGCCGAACACGCCGGCCCCGGTGTGCCTTCTCACCACCGAGACCAAGCCGCCGTTCGCAGCATCATGGCCGAACGCCGGCCGGGCGAGGCCCGGCAGTGATGAACGACGGCCACACCGAAACCCCTGCGAGCGCCGGCGACGACCACGATCACGGCCACCACCATCATCCGGGCGGGTTGCGTTCGGCGATCAAGGAGATCTTCGCCCCGCACTCCCACGACGCCGCCGACAGCCTCGACAGTGCCTTGGAGTCCAGCGCGGCCGGCATCCGCACGGTCAAGATCAGCCTGCTGGTCCTCGGGATCACCGCGATCGTCCAGATCGTCATCGTGGTTTTTTCCGGGTCGATCGCCCTGGCCGCCGACACCATCCACAACTTCTCCGACGCGCTGACCGCCGTGCCGCTATGGATCGCGTTCGCCTTGAGCACCAAGGCCGCTACCCGCCGGTACACCTATGGGTTCGGCCGCGTGGAGGATTTGGCCGGGCTGTTCGTGGTCGCGATGATCGCGATGTCAGCGCTCATCGCCGGCTACGAGGCCGTCATGCGGCTCAGCCATCCCCAGACGATCGCAAATGTCGGATGGGTAGCCCTGGCCGGGTTGGTCGGCTTCATCGGCAACGAATGGGTCGCGCTCTATCGCATTCGGGTCGGCCGGCGCATCGGCTCCGCCGCCCTGGTCGCCGATGGGCTACACGCCCGCACCGACGGATTCACCTCCCTCGCCGTGCTATTCGCGGCGGTTGGTGTCGCTCTGGGCTATCCGCTGGCCGACCCGATCATCGGCCTGGTGATCACCGCGGCCATCCTGGCCGTGCTGCGCACCGCCGTGCGCGACATTTTCCGGCGCCTCCTCGACGGCGTCGATCCCGCGTTCATCGACATCGCCGAAACCACGCTTGCCGCGCGGCCCGGAATCCGCTCGGTGCGCAGTATGCGGATGCGCTGGATCGGCCACCGCCTGTATGCCGACGCAGAACTCGACATCGACCCCGACCTCAGCCTGGCCGAGGCGCACCGCATCGCCCACGACGCCGAACACGCCCTCATGCACGCCGTGCCCAAGCTCAGCGCCGCCATGATCCATGCCTACCCCGCCGACCAGACCAACCCCGCGCAGGAACACCGCCTGAAAGCCGAGTCCGTAAGCCCACCGCACCCTCACCACTGACGGGAGCCTCGTCACTGACGGGAGCCTCGGCTTCCGCAAGTCATTCGTCCGTCAAAGCCCTGCGGCGCGGGCACGGAAGATCTCTTTGACCTCGCACAGCGCGGTTTTTCGGTGGGCACAGGGGCCAGAGGAATTTACGCTGGCGGAACATCCACGAAATCATTCACAGACGTCACTGATGTCCCATGGTGTGGGAGTATCCTGACACCAAGAGGAAGTGTCGATGCGATCTCGTACGAAGACTAAAGTCACACTGGTCGGTTGCGCGTTCGCTGCCGCCTTCGTCGCCGGGGTAGGCAGCGGCGTCGGTGTGAACAACGCGATGCCACCTACAGCCGTTGGTTCCGCTGCTCCCCTGGTGGAGCCCCCCCCCCCACCACCCGACACATCCGCAGTTCCCGCACCGCCGACACAAAACGATCCTCCCCGCAGAGGCACCCACCTTCTTCCCTCTGAAATACGAGACTGATGGCATCGCGCCGGCTCCAAATCCTGTGTCGGTAGCACCGTGCAATGCGGGCTTGCAGACATCCAGCGTCGCGGCGACCGAGTCGAAGCCATTCGGGCCGGATTGACCCCGCGGCGCTCAGCGAGCGGCGGCCGCGTTGGCCGCCTCGGTGGCCGCGTACGAGCCCGCGCTGGCGTGCAGGGTGGCCACAAACTCCTCGTGCATGGCAGCAGCCTGAGCGCTCACCGTCTGGAACATCTGTCCGTGCCAGGCAAACCGCACCGCAGCCAACAGCGACACCTCATCGGCAGCGGCCGGCACCACCCCGGTCATCGGGGCGGCAGTAGCTGCATTCTGAGCGGCCAACGTCGAGCCGATCTCCTGCAACCGGCCCGCGGCCGCAGCCAACGCCTCCGGTTGCGCAGTAACAAAAAGCATCAGAATCTCCTCGTGGAATTCGGGCAAGCCCGAAGGCTTGGGTCGTGCTCGGCCACACCGAACCCACATCTCAGAAGTACCCGCCAGATGCGTGAGTCGATTCGGTGCGAAAGTATTTAGTCGACAACGATTCCGGGACGGAGTCGGAGCGAAATGCCAATCAATCTCGAACAGGGTTCATCGCTAGGACTAATTTCGCTCTCACCTCCTCACGGTCTGGACACACGGGGATGTCGCCGGTCGACGCGTGGGGCGCGGGCCCGGCAACGCGGGCCAGGCGACGCACCCCTCTCGTCAGAGTTTCGGCACCGCACGGCGTATCCGGACCCAACCGTGGGCCGGAAGCCACTTGGGCTCAACCCTTAATCCGGGAAGAGCTGTCCTGACCCTGGGCGTCTTTCGACGTTCGAGGTCAGTGGCCTATATCCCTGCAGACGCCTCGCCTAACGAGGTGCTTGACATGGCAAATAGTGCACCGCGGAAAACGACGAGTCAAGCAAACTGCGAAAAGACTGCAACAATTCACTTCTTCGACAGATTGCCGCCCCCGGGACGCCTCCGCTGGCCCATGCTTACCGCGGATGCGTCAGCAAACTCGAAGGCATTGACGGTGCTCGACGTGCAGTAGCACTTGAGCTGAGCTTTGGGTTGTCCCAGTGTTCGCCATCGGGCCCTCTGGCTACGCATCGGCCGGGTAAATCGGCTAGTCGATTCAGTCCGTGGTGCAACGACTGTCAAGGCTTGGCCTGGAGCCGATCGGGTAGCGGCGGGGCGGGGACAGCCACCGCTGACACTCGAACACAAATTGGAGCCCGTTAAGGCAGCCGGCCTCCTCGCGTACGGTGCGCTGCCAGCACGTCGGCGTTTGCCAATGTTTGCGCCTGAGCGGCCAGCGTCGATGCCCGGTTGGCATAGACAATTGCTTCGGCCGCTTCCGCGTCGTTGCTTGTTTCCTTGCCGTGCGCCGCCGCCAAATGCCGTCTCGACTCTTCCAGGAGGGTCCGGGCCCGTGCGCCGATGCTCTCGCGATGCCTGGCGACGTAGTCGGAGATTTGGCGCAATCTGGCGTCCGCGATGGACAAGGCCTCCTGCAACGAATGATCACGCACTTCCACGTTCACCTGCCCATCACCAGGGCCGACGCGGTGCGCGGCACGCCGGCGGCGGCGCGCGCGGTAGAGCACGAGAACGACCGTGACTACGACCACGACGACGACGGCGACGCCGATCGCGATCAGCAGCCAGATCCGCTTTGAGGAACTTGCCGACTTGTCCAATCCGTCAGCCGCCGCGACCGCAGCACCACTCCAGTCTCTGGCTGCCACGGCTGGTCCAATTTGTCTGCTCTGCAGACTGCTCAACTCGGCTGCAGTGAGCCCCGGCACGTTCGGCGGCACAGTGAACGCGTACAGCTTGGTGTTCGTGGCCACGGCCAGCAGCGCGTCGTGGTCGCCCATCCCGCTGGCGCTGCGGGTTTGGCCGGCCCAGTTGTCGGGTTTGAACCTGGAGAAGTTGTCGACATAGACCACCCACAGCTGAATATGCCTGTCGCGGTAGAGCCGGTCGATTGCCGAGCTGACCGCCGCCCGACTTGATTCCGTCAAGACCCCGGTGTTGTCGGTGATGTGATCCGTGAGCTTGGCCGGCGGTTGCGCGCCGACCGGGGCTACCAGCAGCAACCCCGCTGTGAGGATCGTCAGGAATACGGCGAATGGGCGGACAACGCGCATAGGGGTCATCTAACTGCCAATCTGCGATGGGGCGGGCGGGCTCGAACCCGCGACCAACGGATATCGATTGTTTCTTCCTGTGGCACAACATGATTCACCACCGACGAACCATCAGGAATCCAGCGAGGCTCAACAGCCAACGCGTTGGTCGGCCAGCTGATGCAACTCGTATGCGCCCGCCACCGCACGGCCGTCACATGTAAGCATAATCTCATGTCAGGTGCCCCGGGACCGCGTTCGGCGACCGCGAACGGCTGCGACGACGAGGCCTGCGACCAATTCAAATCTGGGTCCCCGATGTGAACGCACCTGAATTCGTTCGCGAAGCACACCGCCAATCGGTCCTTGTCGCCGCCAGCGAACAGGAGCTTGACGACCACGCCCTCGTCGACGCCATCTCGGCCGACTGGGACGACGCCACCTAAAATAACGTGCGCCGGGGCGACAACATCTACACCGCCGCGGCGCGCAGTGCCCACGGCGGAAAACCCCGCCCGCAGTCGTCATCGAAGACGACCGGTTCGACGCAACGGCGGGCGCTGACCAAATTCGGGATCAACGCTGCGTGCACAGGTCGACGACGTGCTGTCGCGACACACCGAGTCGACTGGCAACCTCGCCAGTGCGCAAAAAGTGTCGGTGGGCATCGCATTTGGATAGGAATTAAACCCAAAAAAAACCGCGGCGATGGTGGCGCTCACATTCCAGCCAGTGGCTCGATGGACCGGTCAACACACACCCTTTCCCGTCGACAGCCGCGACGAACGCAGGGATCCAGAGCAATAATGTCGGTGCCCTCGCTTACCATCACGCCGTGTGCGACTTTAATCCGCTTCGACAGCTCTCCGGTTCGGCACGAGCGAGCCTGATCACTGGAATCGTGCTGCTGTTAGTGGCAGTAGTGGCCGGATGGTGGTGGCTGGGCCTCGCGGGTGTCGGTGCGCTAGCGGTATTCGGCTGGACGGTGCATTCGACACGGCAACCCCGCGATCTGGAACCGTGGGTGTGGCCGGCAGATTTCCACGCCACAGCCCAGGGAATGGCACGCCCGATCGACCCGACGCCGAAGCGCATCCTTCCGCTGGATGCGGAAGAGTCAAACCTGGCTCACGTCGCTTCTAGCGCGGCGGGCCTGGGGCGTCTCCTAGCCGAAAAACCTCCGCTTTGGCGCTGGGCTGTGTTCACCTCAGTGCTGCTGCAGCGCCGAAACGCCGTTCAGCCGCGGCTGCGTAACTGCGCTTTGGGCTACCAGCCCGGGCCGGGGCTGCCGCTCGACGGCCAGCAGTACTCCCGGCTCGCATGGCGGGCGATGAATAACATCGCCGAACTGGTCAAGCAGCTGGAACGGTTCATGCTCAGCCCCGCGTTCACCGGCGCCTTCGGTACCCCCGAAAACGAGCGCGACGCTGATGCCGACTCGCTCGTGCACATCGCCAACCGGCTAATGGATTACCACGAAGACTTCCTGAGCGAGGCCGAGCGCTGCCTCCAAACGCCCGTCAACGCCGACGCCGTCGCCTTCGCGCAAGACACGGGTGCGTTGGCGATGTGCCCGTTGGTCGGATACGACGAGTTCGTCATCACGATGTGCAAACGGGTCGCCGAAGCGCAGGAAGTGTTGCCGTATGCCCCTGGCACGGTCGCGCTCGACCCGGCCAAGCTGACCATCGACCTGCCGGACGGGTTGATGGAGCAAATTCTCAAGCACATCAAACGGTTCAACCCATGACCACCACCAACGATGAGATCGTGCGTTGATCGCACGCGAGACGTTTTCGCCGACCTGCCAGACCTCCTCTGGATCGAGACCCGCAACTGGGACACGCTGTGCCGGGCCGCTTTCGTCGAGACTCAGCATCGATGCCAGTTCAGCGAAGCATGAGCGTCCCGCCACGTCCGGAAAGCCCCTTCGCGACCCGAACAACTTCGGCAAGAAGTGGCGCACCGTGCGGGAGGAACTGGGGATCGCCGAAGCGAACACCCACAGTTTCCGCAAGACCGTCGCGAAACTCCTCGACGACGAAGGACTCTCCGCCCGGATCGGCGCCGACCAACCATCTCGGCCACACCCACGTCTCGATGACCCAAGACCGCTACATGACCCGCGGACGGATCCACACCCAGGTAGCAGAGTTGCTGGACCGCATAGTCCGCATAAACGATGACTCGACGCCAGCGATCTTGAAAAATAGCCTCTGACGTGGGCGGGCGGGGCTCGAACCCGCGACCAACGGATTATGAGAGCGTCCCACCTGGGTGGACGAGATTTGACGGCCTTTTGTGAGGTGCGCCGTTAAACGGTGGTATTCCGAACGGGCACAACGGAACACGCTGCCGAAACGTGCCGAGGATTGAAGAGGTTGGTCGAGACTACTGCGGACTGTGTGCGGACTGGCGAACCGACTGCCTAGCGCACCTTGGCGTGCCGGATACCTTCTGCGTGTGAAGCTGCGGCGAAGTCAGAACCGAGAACGCTTGTGCTGGTCAAGCTGGCCGAACTGGACGAATCTTCGGGGTTCAGAGCACGCAGTCCGAACGTCGCGGCGAATGGAGCGGATGAAACAATCCCGTGGTCCGTGGTTTTGTAGTGGACCTTGGCTCGACTGGACCTCATTCGTCGGCGTGTGCGGATCAGACCCCGCAACGGGCGCCTCCTCCCCAAACGCCGCGCCTCTCGCCAGCACCGAGCCGACACTCACTTTCTGAAACTCATCGCAAACAGCCGCAGGTCACACACGGCCGCAGCTGTGTTTCGATTGTTTCGATCACAACTGACTCGTGATAGGATGCGACTATGCCTGCCGCCGCCGCTGCTCCGCTCGCCCGCCAGGTCGAGGCACGGGCTCGACGCGATTCCGGGTTCGCGCAGGTGCTCGGCGCCCTTCTTGAGGCGCCGACAGTGCCGCAGGGAACGCTGGAACGCGTCGCCGCCTCCAAGCTGAACGACCAGCGCCGCGCCGCCCTCGTGCGGGACTTCGTCAAGGGCGCCATTCCAACACCGAAGGCCCAAGCGCTGCTGGGGCTCCGGTCGCCGCAAGCGGTCCACCGGCTCCGCACGCGCGGCAAGCTCCTCGGGGCCGCCGTCGGCAATCAAACGTGGTTCCCAGCTTGGCAGTTCGACGACGACCGGCTGCGGCCAGACCTGCCACAGATCCTCGAATTGCTCGCACGATTCACGTCCGATCCGTTTGCCGCCGATCGCATCATGCGCATCACGCACGACGAGCTGGGCGGCGCGTCGATCGCCGAAGCGCTGCATCGCACCAAGACCGCAGACACTGCATGGCGGATGCTCGCCGCCGTCGGTGCCTGAGCTTCCCGCCGGCTACCGGGCACCCTTACCCGACGCTCGGCCCGTCGGCCTTCGCCGCCGACGCGTCAACGTCGGCACCGAGGTCTGGCGGATCGACGCGACCGAACCCGCGGTGTGGACGTGGGAGGGCTTCCCCGACCCCCGCTACCGCTTCGACCCCGCATCGGGCGCGTTCCGGACGCGATACGGGGGCAGCAATCTCGTGGGCGCGTTCCGCGAGCGATACCGGGCGACGGGGCTCGCGATTCCCCGCGACCACGCCACCCACCACCTGGTCCGGCTCGTCGCCGCTCGGTACCTACACGTACTCGACCTGCGGACAGAGCGGAACCTTGATGTCCTCGGCGTCGATGACCAGATCAGCACCGGCCAGCATGCGCAGGTATGGGACACCTGCCACCGGCTCGCCGATGCCGCCAGGCGGTGGTGGGACCAGCTCGATGCCATCGTGTACCGGTCACGCACCACCCCCACGACCTCAGCCAACTTCGCCTTCTTCACCCACGACGCGTTCGCCATCGAGTCGTGGCCACTCGCGGATCGCACCGACATCCTCACTGATCTCGTGCTGCGCAACGGTTTCACCGTCGGCTGGGACATCCCCGGCGTGTAGCAGCCAGACTCGCCGCGCCTACCGCAACGCCCACCACCGCCAAACGCCGTCATTACTTAAGTCGAAGAGCGCCTGGTACGGCTGTGCAAGACGCTGTCGGCAGTTCGGAGATTGAGACCCCACATAGACGCAAACGGGTGTTCGGCCTCATCCGGTCGATGACGGAGCGGGGTCAGCGGCCGCCAGCCCCAGCGAACCGTGTGCACCCGGCCTCACCTCGTCGCTGGTGGCGGGGGTCGTTGGGAACCCAACAGCCGCCCTCGGGGTCACTTGCACCCCCTGTGCCGATGTACAACCCTCTCGGGGTTGACTCTGCAGCAGGTAAGCCTTCGACCAGCGCGTATGTGTGGGGCGGGCGGGGCTCGAACCCGCGACCTACGGATTATGAGCCGATACCCCACATTTGCCCTCGATTCCAGCAATCCTCACAAACATGCCGATAGCGATGCGATCGAAAGACCGTTATCCCAGCTAAGGCTCAATGTCGGCAGCCTTCAGTAACGTTTCCTGCGTGTGACATATCGCTTCGTTTTGTTTGCGCGCGGATCGCGCAAGCCCCTAGCTTGCTGGGGTGGCGCTGGGGTGGGATTTGGTTCCCCTCGGCGAGCCCGTCCGGTTAGGGAACCGGCCCGTGATCGCTAACCTGAACCGACATGATCTTCACGGCCACGGTCTCGGCAAAGTCCGTTTCACCTGGTCAGGAGTAGTTTGACGGGCCTTTGAGGGTTTCTGGCGTGGTGGCGCAGGGCTTTTGCGATGTTGTCGTGGCCGTCGAGGCGGAGCAGTCCGATTGTGGCGTTGCGGAGGGTAGCCATGACGTGGGGGCCGTTGCCGGTGCGGACTTGAGAGTGGTCTTCGTCGTAGGTGACGTCACGCACCCAGTGCAGTTTGTTTTGTGCGACACGAGGTCGCGTATGGCGAGTGAACTCGCAGATTGGAGGCCGGTTATGCCGGATGCGTAGTTTTCGATCAGTGCTTGAGATCGGTTCCCGCCTCGACGTGCGCCCGTAGGTCTTGCTTATCGGGGGTGCGAAGCTCGGGGAAAAAGCCCAAGGGCCCCCGTTCCGTCCGGGGGAACGACCGGGCGAGGGAAAGACCGGACGGGCGAACGTGAGTGAACTCCTGATGATGCCTCGTCACTGCAAGCCCGGGAAGGCGGGATGGTTAACCGGGTGATAGGGCCTGGCCGCTGGTAGAGGCGGCAAGCGGCGACCGGAGAAGAATTGTCGGTTGCGTGAGCACCGCTGGCCTCGGGGTAGAGGGAGCGCCCAACCCGGTCGTGTCTCGTGTACGCGGAACGTGGAAACCCCGTCGGGGTCCGGGCCGAGCCGGTCCGGTAGGCCGATCGTGAGAGGGGCGGAATCCCTCGGCGGGACTGGATGCCCAAAAAGCGGATGCTGGTGGCCGAAAGGCGACGGGACTCGCGGCAAACATGGCTGCTGCTCCAGGCGGCTGCCGCGAGGAACCGGCCGGATGCTGGCCCGAGCGGCCGGACCCGAAAGGGTGCTGACGTGGGCAGGTGAGCCTTTGAACACCGAGACCGACGACCTGATGAACCGAAGGGGCAAGTTGGACACCATCGCGGTGAACGGACCCGAGGACGTTACGCTCGACTGGGACGCCATTGACTGGCGCATTCATGAGCAGAACGTAATCCGATTGCGGCGCAGGATCTTCAAGGCAACGCGGGAGCAGGACTGGGCTGCGGTCCGGTCGCTGCAGAAATTGATGCTGGGCTCATGGTCGAACACGTTGGTCAGTGTGCGGCAGGTGACTCAGCGCAATGCTGGACGCCGAACAGCCGGGATTGACGGGGAAACTGCCCTGTCATCGGAGGCACGGGCAAACATCGCGGGGCGGGTCCATGATTCGCGATCGTCGTGGGAACCGGTGCGGTTCGGCGTGTGTACATTCCGAAGGCTGGCGGCAAGCAGCGTCCGCTTGGCATTCCAGTGCTGATGGATCGGTGCCATCAGGCACGGGTCCGTAACGCACTGGAACCGGAGTGGGAGGCCAAATTCGACGCCCGCTCGTATGGGTTTCGACCCGGCCGCGGCTGCGCCGACGCGATTGGATCGCTGTATTCCACCCTAAACGGGACTCATGCCCAACGGGTGTGGATTCTCGATGCCGATCTGTCGGCCGCGTTCGACAGGATCGATCACGTACGGTTGCTCGATGCACTCGGCGGGTTCCCAGCGAGGAACCTCATCGCACGGTGGTTGAGTGCCGGGGTGATTGAAAATCGGCGGTTCGCACCGACTGAGGAGGGCACTCCCCAGGGCGGTGTGATCAGTCCGTTACTGATGAACGTGGCGCTGCACGGCATGGAGGAAGCCGTCGGGGTTGGTTACCGCCGAACCGGTGTCAACGCCGGCAAAGCGGTCATGGGCACCCCGATTCTGGTGAGGTATGCCGATGACTTTGCGGTCTGCTGTCATACACGGCAGCAGGCCGAGCAAGTCAAGGCACGGCTGGCGGTCTGGCTGGCGCCGAGGGGGCTGGTCTTCAACGAGGACAAGACACGCATCGTGCACCTCGAAGAGGGGTTCAACTTTCTCGGTTTTAACCTGCGTCGATATCGGCGTGGTGGTCGGCCCGCCAAGTTGCTGATCAAACCGAGCCAGGAGGCGGTCAGGCGAATCAGATGCAGGCTCGCCGACGAGATACGCCGCATGCGTGGCTCGAACGCGATGGCGCTTATCGCCAGGCTCAACCCGATCATCCGGGGTTGGGCCGCCTACTACCGGGGTGTGGTGTCCAGCAACCTGTTCTCGGCGCTGGACAACTACGTGTGGTGGCTTACCTTTCGGTGGGCGCGCCGCACCCACCCCAACAAGCCGAAGAAGTGGATCGTGCGCCGCTACTTCGGCCGGTTCAACCGGTCCAGGAACGACCGGTGGGTGTTCGGTGCCCGTGATCACGTGTTCAACGAGCGTGGAGACATCGCCTACCTGACCAAGTTTTCCTGGACTAAAATCGTCCGGCACCAGCTGGTCGCAGGCGGGGCGTCTCCCGACGATCCCGACCTGACCCAGTACTGGGCCATGCGGCGGCGAAAGATGCTGGCCCCGTTGGACAGTTACAACCTGCGCCTGCTCGCAGAGCAGGACGGGCACTGTTCACTGTGCGGGGACTACATCCTCACCCCGGATCAGCCCCCGCAATCCCCGCACGATTGGGAGCGCTGGTGGCTGAGTATCGTCAAACGGGCGATCGCCGCCGACTACCTCACCCATCACGGGCGAGACGGCATATCGGACGGAAACCGAACCCGCCTGGTACACACCTCCTGTCACCGCAGCCTACGGGCTCGTCGTGGCAGGACACCGGCACCCGCAACGCCCTCGGGGCTTGCTTGAGCCGTGTGCGGGGAAACTCGCTCGCGCGGTTCTGAGGGGGCCCCGGCGCAGCGATGCGCCGGGGCTACCCGACCAATTCCCCAGTGGTTTTGGACCCAGGCGGCGAGTCGCTGCGGCGGCGCGTCGGTGTGGCTGGCGGAGGTGATCAGGTAGACGACCTCGACGGTTTTGGTTGCTTTGTCGGTGACGGTGCGGCGAAGGTGGGCGACCTGGGCCGCGCCGGGGAAGTCGATCCAGTCGGGGACATCGGCGACCTTGATCGTGCGGGTGACCCGCCGGCCACGCTCAGCGGTCCTGGCCGTATGCGCGGGCATGTCCTTCCATGGCAGCTTCTTCAACTTCTGATGCAGGCCAGGCATGTTCGCCTTCACCGTGAACACGTAGTCCCCACCAGCGC
>Ga0080006_1120401_pt1 | contig 35854 bp, 33 predicted proteins | sample RS3BMetagenome_FD_69209 | JGI IMG/M metagenome (GOLD analysis project Ga0080006, IMG submission 69209) | Ferric oxide microbial mat and aquatic microbial communities from Rainbow Spring, Yellowstone National Park, USA - RS3B (SPADES... ...
CCCAAGCAAGGAACTACGCCAGCTCCAACGACAAGAACGTACAAAGAGTGTGCACGGCGTATCGTCACGATACCTGTAGATGAGTTTCGAACGTCCTATACACACCATGAGCTAGGGTGTACACTTCAGAGGGTCGAGATGGAAAAGTGCCAGAGGAGTCCTGAGGTTATAAGAAAGTACGGTACGCTGACGGAAGAGCAAATGGAAAGGAGCGCGAAAGTTCGTGGACTACTTGCATTAGTGAGTACAACTCCCAACGGCAAGAAACGGATGGAGTTTATGAACCGAGATTTTAATGCTGCCATCAATATAAGGAAATATGCGTTGATGGAGAATAGACCCCCAGAGCTGACAAGAGAAAACTTTATGGAACCATCTCTGAATGTGGAATTATATGAGATAAAGTTGGAAGCAGTAGTGGGTGGCCAGTACAAAAAGCCTAGGAGGCGCCTGAACGTCAATTGGAGACGTTTCCGCTAGGGCGCCGGTCGCGACTATTGTACACCGCTGGCGGCAGCGTGTTTCTTTTGAAAAGCGTTTGTTGCGGGCGGTGTGTGCTTTTTGTGTACGGTTTTTGACCCAGTACTTGTTGGAGAACAGGAAACCAGGGGCACTGTTGCGAGCTTGAAACGTTCCACCGTGTGGAATCGGTCGGAAAGCGTAGCCTTTTCGGTTTCGTGAACCCCGCTCTGCCAGTGGGCTTCTCCTGGCACTTGCAGAAGGCCCTAGAGCTGTTACAGAGAACGCAGGAGTGAAGCGCACACACAGGCAACGGGGCTTCTCATCGGATTCAAGGTCGGCCGTACCCAGTTTTTGGCGCAAGGGCGGTTCCCAGACGGACCCGTCGAGACGCACTGACGACCGGTTGTCGACAGTGGGGTGCGTTTGTTCAACCCGTCGTTGTTCATTGAGGACGTATTTTACCAACCCGTCTGTGCCGCACGCGCACGCTTTGTCGTCGATGGTGCTTTTCCATTGCTTCCAAGTGGATCAGGGAGCGTCTACCATGGGCGCGCATCGCGACTGCGCTTTTGTCTCGGTGTTCGGCGCACTTCGCAACGAGAGCCGCTGCTCTGCTTTTAACTGCTCCGGTACGTGTCGTACGCGGCGATGGCGACACCACTGTGCACAAAGGACAGCGATTTCGCCCTGTTGGATGCGCTTAGACTTCGAGGAGGATCACGCGGAGGACGCCGACATTCGGCTGCCAGAGCGGCGGCGCGCATTCCGTACGCGCCCGAAACAGAGGGACCCAAAGTCAACGCGCGACTTGAAGCACCCGCGTGTTCCTGAACGCCCCTCCGCTTCTGTGACTCCACTGCCTTCGCAGTCGTCCACCACATCAAAGTCGGAGAAAAGAAAACCGCGCACAAGAGCTGCGCTCAAGACGCCTCCAGAATCGAAACCTACATCACCAGCGGTGCCGTTGCCGCATGAACCCGCGCCAGCACCAACGCAACGGCGTTCATCTGATACTCAGGGGCGTCATCCGCAGGGTCACTGGAGTCAAGGCACAGGGCCGCCGCCCAGCGACCCGCACCCGAGTAGCATCGCGCCAAGCAACGGGCTCGACACCGCTCGACGAGAATCGTCTGCGTCGGCTTCCGGTCTGGGGCGCGACGCAACCGCCGGCAGCCGCAGAGGTTCCGTTCCAGGAGCGAAGCCAACTGCCGACAAACGTCCAGACGCGTCCAGCTCTGGCCCCGGTTCCCGGAGTGCGGTTGGCCGACGCACGCCAGACCAGTCGATGGCGCCTCAGGAGCTGAAAAAGCTCGCTAACACGTCGAGAATGACGAGTCGAGGAGCGTATCGACACCGGTATCGAGGAAACCAGATCCCGCGCTACTCGAGCGAGCCGCAGACCCTTTCTCCGCGCATGCAAGAGCTTCTGCAGCGTCTGAATTTCGATGAAAGTCGTTTCCAGGAAGCCGAGATTATTGATGATTCAGAAGGCTTTGGGGCGGTTTCATACACGAGCTGCTACACGCGCGTCATCACAGAAACGCAGAACGAAACTTCGAATGCGTCTGCAGCGCCCAATACAGACTCGGCACCGAAGAAGAATCGGAACAAATGAGCGTGGTGGAGCTCCTGTGGACCGTGGCGTGTTCGGCGCCAAAGGTGACGCGTCGACCACACGGATCCGGAATCGACGATACCGAGGTGACGTGGATGCTTCGCGCTCGTTTTTCAGACGACCATACCACGAGTCTTTGCGGAGCTGTTGCGAAGCACACCGAATGGACAGATACGGATTGCCCCGAATAGCGGAGGATTCGCGCAGATGCGGGAGGCAGGATGCTGCCGTTCTTGTCGATGGCTTCGGGTTTTGGGCCAGCGAATGGCGTTCACTTCGGGGTCCGCCGCGCATTGCCTCGCAGTACCCAAGCCTCGCCTGGTACCAACAGGATATATGTAACGCAATGCAATGCAATGCAATGCAATGCAATACACCAGCAGATGAAAATGACCAGCAGGTACGCGGCGTCGTCGTGGGCGACTAGGCACGAATCTGTTGCATGCTGGTGTCCAGCACGCGAATATGGGCCGAAAGCACTCGGTAGAGCTACGGTATCGCTGCGGTTATGCGAATACACAACCGCGCTATGTGATGTACTCGGGAATTGCGTGGTCGCTTCGCGACGAATCGACCAAGTCTTGGCATACGATGACGCAGTTCTCGTTCTGGATGTAGCGCGACCGCCAGTGCACCTAGCCTTCAGTCGCGAGCAGGCTCAAGGTGTCGAAGCCTGCTCTATACTACGCGTAAAAGCTTCCTTCCGTCAGAGAGCTATCTGCAGATTTTCGCACCGAAGTAAGCGCTGTTCACCGACCACAACGGACTTTACTTGATCAAGGACGTATCGGACCGAGCGTCCGCGTCCATCAGTGCAACGATTGCCTCGACATTGTCCCGCCCGCCATTGCTAACGACCGAGGCGGGTATCTGGGATACCGGTTGGACGTGCGCAAGCAACCTGCACTAATTGACGGGCGCTGCGGGTCCGCGCGCACCCCGCGTAGGCGGCATCCGCGCAACACGAGTCGACGCGTCGCCGACGTTTGCCCCCGGCCAAGGCGCGTATCGCGGTGTCGAGCGTGCTTGCACGAGCACGTACCATTGTAACACAAGCAGTAACCTGTATCGCAACCGCTACCAATACCATCATGGAACATGTATCAAAGCTGGTTCTTCTCGACCAATCCCCTGATCAGTTCGCGAGCATCAATCACTAGCCAAGCGGGACGACTCCTATCACCCCGGCAATTGAGCAGCACGCTTCCGAACATCATGCACCGAGATGAGTGCCAGCTTATGAACTCAACCACACGTACCTGCAACGTTCTCGATGATCCGCAATTTTGCCGAGCGACTTCGCGGATTCTGGTTCACCTCTTCGGGGCTCGGCACAATGGGCTTCTTCGTGATGATGCGCCAGCATTCGTGATCCTCGAGCTGCTCAGCATATGCTGAATCGTTCGCCGGTTGCCGCGGCACCTCCACTGAGCAGAGTTGCGCGATGCGTGCGCCCTCCGTGCACGCATCATCCGATGACGTGTCCTCATCGCTGATGCGTGTCGCAGGGCGTGCCTCGTGCGCTCCTGACGCCCGCCGGGAGACGGCGGGTATCGCAGCGCATCCGCTCGCTGGCGTGCGTTGCCCTTCAGCAAATGCCCGAAAAGTCCACTTGACGATGCGATCCTCGAGTCGATGGAACGAGATGACAGCCAAGCGTCCACCCGGACGCAGCAGTCGAATGCATGCTTGGAGGCCCTGCTCGAGGCATCCAAGCTCGTCGTTCACAGCAATGCGTAACGCCTGGAACGTGAGCGTCGCCGGATGCAGCGTTCCGCCGTGCTGGTGCCGTCGTCTTCCGGGGTGCCAAACGCCGACCTGCTCCATCACTGGAAGCCGTCGCTTGGAAGCCGCCGTCCCTATGGCTGGTTGCTCGCTCGATCCCGTCAAGGCGTCTTGGTGTTGTGCATGTGTTCGACGGCGGATGCCCTTGGCCTCGAGTACGATGGTGGCGAGTTGCCCTGTGGTCTCGATGGGCGCCCGCCGTCGCGCCTCCACGATGCCTCGGGCGATTTGGCGTGCACGAGGCTCCTCGCCGTACGCTCGCAATATGCGATACAACTCGGATTCGCTCCAGGTGTTCACGATATCCTGAGCAGTGAGTGCGCCTGTAGCGTGCTGATCCATGCGCATGTCGAGAGGCGCATCCCAAGGCGCGTCTGTACGCTTTCCCTGGCTGAAATCGCTTCGAGCGCGAGCGCTTCCGCCGAAACTGAACCCTCTTTCAGGGTGGTCCAGCTGCATCGAAGACACTCCCAAATCCAGGAGAATGCCATCCACCGCGTTAATGGATCTGGCTTGGCAGAGTGCCATAATATCGCGAAAATTCCCGTGCAGAAAATGCATCTGGGGGGCATGCCGCCCCGCAAACTGTTCTTGCAAGTGTTTCGATGCCAGCTCAAGGGCAGATCGATCTCGATCGATGCCGATAAAATGCTCCAGTTCGGGATGATCAGCGATGATCATCGTGGCATGTCCGCCCGCACCGAGCGTGCCGTCAACAAAGTGGGTCATAGAGCGCCCTGCGAAGGCTTGTCGCACAGCATCTGCAAGCACTGGCACATGCACACGAGCTACTCTCTGCGAATGCGTCTCCGGTTGGATTTTCAAGTTATCCATTTCCTCTTGGGGAAGTTCCACGTAGTCGTGGTTGTTTTTACGATGCATGCGCGCGAAGTTGGCCCAATGACGCCCTTGCCCGAAGCGTTGCGACGGCTTACCTGCTCGGCTTCCGGCCGCGAGGTGCCTCACTATTGCTGGCGTCCAGGTGCCTTTCGGGGTGCGGGGGAAACCTCGGCGTCCAAGCGTAAGCGAGAGCCCCGTACTGCTCACTAAAGCAGTGAACATAAAAGTGTTTATATGCGTTCTTCGATGACCGCGGCTCTTTCGTCCAAAATCGCGTTACAATGCGCCGGTTGGAACCACAAAACCTGCAGAACAAGTCGGACGCGTTTCCGAAGCGCCCGTAAACGCGGCTCACCGCTTCAGCATAGCAGCAAAAGTGCTCACCGCGTCGCTTCCGAGACGAGCGGTACCAGCTCGTTGTCGTCCGATGCGTTCAGTTGCGCCACAGACGCACCAACCAAAGATTGCCGGGATCAAAGCAAACCTCTCTATGGATGAAGCACTACAAGATCAGACCCTGAACCGTCTATGGCGGTACAGACGTCCTTGGTGACGGCCGCTGACAAGTCGCAGCGTTCCGCAGGCGCTCGAGTGCTGCGCACGCTCCTCACGACTTGCGTCGCGCGGGCTTCCACGAGAGCGTTCGGCGAGCGCAGCTAGTCTGCAGGCTTCGTGGAAGGATTCAAGACCTGAGCGTTCAGCAAAGATCTCGCTTGAGAATACCAGGTTTACGCGTCCTTCTTACCAAGAAGACTGGCCTGCCGTTGAACGTTCTCGTTTGGAAGCCGTCGGCTGTCCGCGAGCCTGTTTGCAGGTGCTGCTCAGAGCGCTCCTGAGCGGCGGTGTCGCCACCGCGCTTGCTTGCCGGGTTTATGGATAACAACCCCGGTCGCTCGGCTTTTTCACGGCTTTTACTGGTTTTTGACGTGGCGCTCTCCACTCGAGCTGTTTACGGTTTCCTGAAAGCGTACTTTCGTTGGCGATTGACGCGATCGAAGGATGGTGGGGCGGCACTAACCGCCTCAGCACCCGCAGAGCCCCGGAAGAAAGTGCGAATATATCTAGACGGTTGCTTTGACTTGATGCACTATGGGCATGCGAACGCAATACGCCAGGCAGCCTCCCTTGGGGACGAACTCATTGTTGGTGTCTGTAGCGATGAGGAGATCACGAAACACAAGGGTCCTCCAGTCATGACCGAGGAGGAGCGCTACGAGACCGTGGAGGCCGTCAAATGGGTGGATCACGTCATCCGTGGTGTTCCATATAACGTGACGCCCGAGTTCCTGGAAACGCTTGTGCGTGACTACGAGATTGACTATGTGGTGCACGGTGACGACCCGTGCCTCGATGCGTCGGGTCGCGATGTCTACGAGGCCGTCAAGCAGGCGGGGAAATTTCGAACCATTGCCCGCACTGAGGGCGTCTCCTCGACGGATATCGTGGGTAGGATGCTCCTCTGTACGACTTCGCATCATTTACCGCCGTCGCGAAGTCAGTCTGCTGAACTTGACGGACCAGAGGATGCCCAATCGCCAGCAGAAGAGCGCCCAATGCTGACAAATGGGCCAACAGCGAAGAGCGAACAATCACAGCAACCCGAACAAGGATATCAGCAACCAAGGGCGTCGTGCTTTCTCCCGACTTCTCGTCGTTTGATGCAGTTCAGCTCGGGGAGCAAGCCACGGCCCGGGGATCGAGTCATCTACGCCGACGGGGCATGGGATATGCTCACCGTGGCGCACATTCGCTTCCTGAAACAGTGCCGTGAGCTTGGCGATTTCCTCCTAGTCGGTATTCATGATGATCACGCGGTGAATCAGCATCGAGGACGCAACTATCCGATTCTGAACCTTCATGAGCGCACGCTGATGGTGCTCAGTATCCGGTACGTCGACGAGGTGATCATTGGTGCGCCCTGGAAAGTAACCGAGGACATGATCAAAACAATGAATATTTCGCTAGTGATACACGGCACGCACTATGATGAGCTGAATATTCGAGACGGTGACGATGATCCATACGAGGTGCCGAAACGTCTCGGTATCTTTCGAGAGATTCCCTCATCGAGTGACTTGAGTGTTCCGAAGATCATCGAGCGGATCGTTCGCAATCGAGAACGGTATCTAGAGCGCCAGCAGCGGAAGGGCACACAGGAAGCGAGGTACTATGCGGATAAGACGCACGTGGAGGAGCTCTGAGAAAACAGCAGTGCCCTGGGCACTCGGTTCGAGATGCCACCTCTTCGCCGTTGCGGGTAGCGCTCTGCGACCTGTTTTAGGGCTGATGTTCACGGCGGTGCGCGTTTGTCGCAGGGCTCCGCATTGCTGCAGGACACCGTACGAGAGCCGACGTCGATACGTAGCCATGCGGTCGGCATGATTGGAGTATGACGAATCTCCTTGCACCGTGGGGGCAGGTGTGCGCGCTTTTGTTCGTGCGGGAATGAAGCGACGCACAGGCCGGTACGCACGGATGATCGCGGTACCCAATTATAGCATAAAGCTTCTCGCGCAGTGTTTAGCTTTTTCGTTGTCGTTGAGGTCAGATGACGCAAGTTCGGAAACTGGGTGATTCGAAAATGTCCCGGGACCGAGCCCATGGCTTCCGTCAATGCGCTGCAAGATGCAGGCGAGCGTCCAAGACGACAGTAGCAGGAAGGCTCTGGTAAAGTTGCCGCTGCTCGCCGCGGTCTTTGGGGAATACTCATTCACACCCGTAGAATCGGATGTGTACACGTGATTCAAACTAGTCTGTATCGTCTTGAACATCCCGCTGGTGTTCTGTTTCGGGAAACATCCACTGCGGAGTAAGCCCAGACAACATTCGGTGCATGTCAGCAGAGGCATCTGCGGACATGCATCCTTGACCCATGTAGTTTGCTCTTCAACCCCGAGTCCGATGCCAGTGCAATGCATCTGAAATGGAGCGAATGCAATCGCCTGAGCTCAGAGTCTAACCTTGACACGCGCTCCGAGTCGTCCAAAGAGCCATCGACCGCGTCCAAACAAGCAGCGCTAAGAGGCTCGCGAGTGCGAAACGCCATGGCTGTAGAAGATTACAGGCGTCGACCCCGAACCGCAGCTCATGCGCTACCTCCACAGGCTGCGGGTATGCGTATCCTTTCGGAAGCAGAAGAACCAGCGCCAGCTGTATGCCTGCCTCGAAAGTCAGTGACCAGATCCACGCTCGAGCAAGCATGCGTTGTTGCGGTAGCATCCAGTACGCAAGCGCTGACGCCACAGCGGTGAACCGTGACTCGCGCTTGAGGTCCCAAGAAGCAAACCCTAACCACAGCGTATCGAGCAGCGCCCAGGGCCAGTATGGCGTTCGCGGACGCATTCGAGTCTCGACTAGAGCGCCCCCTAACCGCTGGTTCCCTTTCGTGCACGCGCGCAACGTTGCATGCTCGCGACAAGTCCGAAAGAAGCGTAACTGTTTTGAGAGAGGTTTCGGGCACAAAACCTACTTCCTGGCACTGCGACACACTGAACACTGCCCGGAACAAGCGAGATTTGGCCTTGCGCAAAGCCAGAACAGTAGGTCCGCCTCCACGAACCTAGAGCAGGCGTACCTCGACCAAACGCGTCCTAGAGAGTTTCCTGACCCGTATCCAACAGCTCTCGCTGTTGCTTTCGGAAACCTCCAGTGTGCGTCAAAAAGAGTCTCTGGAAGCAGACGCCCTCGAAAACTGTCTAAAACGTCGAACACGACGTTGTAAACGGCAGCAACACCTCGAACGAACCGCTACCAGCGGAAAGGATGCAACGTGCGTCCAAACCAAAATGCAACAGCAAGACCTGGTTGAATCAAACGAATAAAACTCCCAGTTTACGCACGTTATCCATAAAACTTGCTAGCCTCTTGCAACTACCCCAGTGCTGCTCGTGCGGACGCGCTGCTCACTTCACAAGCGACGCAACGGCACCGTAAGGTCGCAGTTCACAGCGTCGTAGGCCAGACTGTCTCGCGTTGCGTTCGAACACAGTGACGCTTGGCCATTACGCTAGCGACGTTTTGGGAAACGCAGGGCCAAGCTCCTTGCGAAGCTTGGAAAAAGAAACACGCTTCGCAGCAGCTCCGATATTGGCGTGAATAAAGCTGGCAGTCGCAACGACAACACCCGGGTTCCAGAGCACAAAGCCCGCGTTCATGACGGCGACGCCCATGTTGACGAGAATGAAGCCAACATTGGTGACAAGTACCCCGAGGTTGATCAAGACAACACCAACGTGTACGCACGCAACCGCCTGGTTAACCATGACGGAACCGCCGTTCACACCAGCGAAGGTTCGGTTGAACGCGACACCCCCGATGTTGATGCAAGCAAGGCGGGTATTCAGCGTCACGAACCCGAGATTGAACAGGACTACACCCTTGCTAAGACTCACGACACCTATTTTCTTCATCGCAAATCCCGTATGGTGCGCTATGAAGCGTTCTCTTGTTGCTGGGGGTTCGGGCATCGTCGTCAAGGGCGCGTCGCGGAGCCAGGCGAGCGTTTGCAGGAGCTGGAACACGCACCGCCACCAGACAAGTGCTTCCCGCTCGAGCCCGCTGATGCGAGGTAAGCGCAGCCAGTTTAAGGGAGCTTTATCCCTGAAACAGCAGTTTGACGACCCAGACGAGCACCCAGTGGAGCGTTTTGTGCGCAAACGCAGACGACCGCCTGCCTCGCCGATACCCTGGTCTGAGCGGCTCCTCGGTATCTTGCCGTATCTGGTGCCGCTGCTGGACTCATTGGTATACGGAAAGTACGTGTTTGAGCGATTCCCAATTTTCTCTATGTTCGTCTTGCAACCATTGTGGCCTCTGCTGAGCATCTACCGCGGCATTCCTTTCCTGCCTCTGATCATTTTCGTACTCATGCTCGTGCTCGTGGTGCGAAACCCCCGCGTCAGCTACTTTGTACGATTCAACACGATGCAGGCACTGACGCTGGATATTGCCTTGATTTTACCACAGCTTTTCCAGGGATTAAGCAACGCTCTTCCAGTGTCAGCTGTGGCGATTCAGGTGCTACAAGCTTCCGTCTTTTATGGAATGCTCGGTTGCATCCTCTATGTGATCCAGTCATGTGGACGGGGACAGGTTCCCGATCGTATCCCGCTGATTAGCGAGGCAGCACATACACAGACAATGTCGGGTCCCTGATGCGCGTAGCACGGTATAGTGGAACGCGGTTTACGCTCCGAGCCCCGTTGAAAGCCGCTCCCCCGCTTGGGAATGGAATATCTCGGAGCGTGCCACCGGGGCGTGGTATCGTACGCAGGTTCCGTTCTCTGCAGCGGGGTGCCTGCTCCAGACAGCGTCAGTGTCCGGTAGAAGCGGACGATATTTGGTTCAGCTGAGCTCAAGCGTGATATCGCTTCCTCTTCGTTGCTCTGTAACAGATGCGCCCCACGGAAACTGTTGCAGTTGTTCTCGCCCGACGTTTTTGATTGAAGTTTTCCAGCGGACGTTAGGGATGGTGCGTTGCCGGCAAGCTCGAGGACTACCTCACCCATATGCACCTCAAGACCCCATAGGTATAAATCGTGCGCTATCAACAACTGAGACGACGAAAATCAAGACGCTACCGGTTCACCTGGTGCGCTCACGAGCATCTGACCCTGTGAAACGGGTGACGCCCCAGGTATACGGCTTGCCCTAGCGGGTGCACGCCTCGTGCAAGAGCACGACGTTTGCCCGCGTCGCCTACACACCCGTACCTGTTGGTGAGCTCAGAGCTTTCTCATTCAGAAAACAAACAACGTCCTCTACCCCTGCCCTGTATCGAGCGTCGCGATGCGGCATGATTCGCGAGAAGCAGAACCGGCGCCCAGTCGACCTTCGGGTAGCATTCGGATGCTGCGGCGCTATATGCAAAAAAGTCAACGTGGTTGCGTTTGACGCAACGTCTCTGAGCGGGCACTACGACTGGAAACACCAGGTGCTAGGCATCATATAGATCGTTTGGGGTCATTTTCTATGTTCTTTGTTGTGAATCCGTAGCGATCTGCGGAAACTCAGCTCGAAGGTGCTTGCTTCGCAGGATACGTCGCCTGGAATAGAACTGTTTTTTGCGGCGAAGGTCAGGATCTGTGGTAGCATCGGCACGAACGTTCCGTTTTCGAACAAGCAGGCGATGGTGTCACCGTTGATTCACTTTCGCCACGCCGCCAGAAAAGCAGTACAAGCTGCTTCTTCTATACAGGCCCAATCGGCCGGAAGTACAAAGCCAGTTCCAGCGGTTACGAGGGAAGGCGACACTCGGCCGGTGAAACAGCGGCTCAAAGCACCCGCTGTGAAACAGCCTCAGTTTTTGTATCGAAACGTAGGGCTCGCGCGATCAGTCACCAAAAGTATGCGTCGATCGACCGTTGCAGAGGACGAAGCAACCATGATTCTTCTGGGGGGTGCTTCAGAGTAGACGCTGAGGGCAGGGCGCTCCGGAGCGGCTGCCAGCTATTCGAAACCGGCAGCAGCGCAGGACCGAGGCGCCCCCGACTGAGTTGGATGTGTAAGCGCTGCAGCTGGAGCATGGCATAACGCACGCTTGTAGCGTTCGCGAAGCGATAACGAGTACGCTGTTGAGGGATCCGGTGACGCTGTTGCGTTCGGGTGACGATCTTTGAATGGTATCAGATCGATGCATCGAGTGGGGATTCTTCTGATATGTGAGCGCTACACATGAGCAGGACTGAGCTATCAGCTTCTCGCAGAAGGCAACCGCGTTGTTGCAAGTCGAATCTGACGTGCCGACCGGGAAAGCGGTTACATTCAGCCCGCAATGTATGTTCTCGATACGTTGAGCATACCGTCGACGCAAGCATCGATGCTGGAGGCATCAGCAGCTCCCTCGTTGCCTTGTAGAGACGGAATCGCTTTGCCATGGCTTGACGCGTGTCGACTTGCGGTGTCTTGCATCCTGCGCATGTCTGAGGCAGTCGGGTGGCCATGCGGACTCTGTTCATGTAGTGGCAAGGGTGCAGGTACTCGAATGCACGTTACCGCAACATCCGACTTGGTGAAAATTGATCTTTTTTCGCCAGATTCTGTATCATGTTATGTTATAATGGTAGGGTGGACGCAGCATTGCGGTTACTGGATTGGTGCAGCTGGGCTGCGACTTGTGCAGCGGCCTGCCGGCTGTCTTCGGACGGCTTCGAGAGGCATTGCTGGCGCACGCCGACTGTTGGCCCCTAGGTTCGGAAACTGATCATGACTAGTTAAAAGGACACAGATCCGTACATTCGCGATGAAGCTTTCGACTCCGTCATGGCGTGCGATCGATGGATAGGCGTGGACGGCCCTGCTGTGCCGCCGACGCTACTTCTGGACCGGCAGCAGCGACAAAGCATACGGTAGGCCGCAGACAATGAACAAAACTGTCAGACGTCATGGGGGACTAGTGCCCAACTCCTCTCGGTAGCATCTATCGATGTATGCTCTCGCGAAAGATCCATAAAAGCATGCAAGTCCTATGCTCATCATCTATCAAACGAGGCTGCGGGTCATCATTCGGATCAGCACATCAAGACGCTACGCTCGATCATGATCATCATCATCATCATCATCATCTGCTGCTGCTGCTGCTGCTCGTGCTGTTCTTTCGTCATTTTCCTCATCATCCGTTGCACAAAGATCGATGCATTCGAGCGTGTCATCCGCATCTTCAACCGTGAGATCAACCACTTGGATCACTTGGCAGGTATCTCCCTGCTCCAAACAAGTCGCTGACTCCGAAAACCTGGTACGCTCTTCTGATTCCAACGCGACAACGCGTTCCTCCAAACCAAATGGATCGTTCTCCGCTACCTGGATCACTGGTGGTCGATTCCAGTTGACGAGCGCCAACGCCCCCTGCGATTCGTCCGAATACCGTGTTGCGTCATGGGGATCCGGTCTTTGTTGTTCAAGGCGACGCAGCACTGCCTTCAAAAGAAGATTCCGCCGCTGTTCTGGATGACAATCCACGAGCGCAATCGTTCCCGGTGTCGCTGGTGCAGAAGCAAGGACGGGTCGTGAACCGCATGATCCATCACCACAGCCGCGCGGTGATAAACGATGAACAGGACCGTATAGTCCGGAGCGAGCGCTCCAGCGAACCTCCTCCCAAAGCGTCTCCAATAACGCATAAAACGCCCGATTATGGGCACTGATTTCAATATGTACAAGTTCATGGAGTAACGTGCCCAGGATTTCCTCGTATGCGAAGAAATTCGATGCCGACGTACCCGGTATATCTGAAAGGCCTCGCACTCGTTGTGGAGCTCCAGTTAGAGAGCGCTCCTCGCGCTGGTGATCAGTTCTCGCCGCCCGAGACTGATGCCGACACCCGCCTGAACGGTGCTTACGCAACCGGATACAGATCACGCGCCCACCGTTGATATTGAGCCCGAGCAGTTGCGAGCCTCGCGGCAGGAACTCGCGCAGCACACCGACTACCCACTTTCTTCGTTGCATCAGCTCTTGGACGGCCACTGCCGCCCTAAATAGCAGTTCGAATGCCACATGGCTATCAGGTTCTCGCTGAAGGATTCGGATGTCGGCGAACATGGCGCGCACGTGCCCAGTCGCGCCAAGCGAGGACGTTTCCGACAAAACCTTACTTCAAGCGCCTCCCTCTTTTATGGTTTGCGAAGCATATCGGGAGCCAGAACTTTGAAGCTAAAAGTTTCAAGCGTATGTATGTAACCCTCTTCGTACGGTTTACAACCACTTATTCCATGAAAAAAGTCTGCAAGCAAGCTGAAAGCCTCCGAAACGCCAACAACCCCAAACACTCCAGAGTGCGCTCGTAGCGAGCGGCCGCGGCACCCTCGTTCAACATCCCCGAACGCGACGCTGTGGAGTTCCAGTTCGTCGCCGCAAGCTGTTTTCACCGCTGCTGGTGTCAAAAACTGCCTTAAAGAAACAGCAGTTCAGACGTGTACAACAAGCACCTGTTCAGTTCTTGGACAATGTTAATATCATGAGAGTGCTGGAACGAGTGATTCATGTTTTGAGGCGCGCGTCGCCACTGCAGCGCGCTAGCACCTGGAGCGCTTCGCGTGCGCTAGCGATGAAAGCACCCGACACGGTTTCGGGAGACGCGCAAGCTCCCCGAAAAAGCATACTGTATAACGAACTGACCAAGCCGCTAGGCTTCTCCTATTATACAATTAAACGACAAGTGGCTGGGATGAACGAAAACGCGCTGCCAGCGATTTTCGCCCGACACCCCCCTGGGGCAACTGCTTCAACGAGCACTCCTGCGAAGCGCGATCCGCTCATTGATGGGCGAGGTGAAGGCTGCTTCGCAGTTATAGCTCATGGACCAAAGCAGTACAAGGTCACAGTTGGAGATATTGTGTATTTGGCTCGCATACGCGGTCAAGTTTCTGAGGAGGTTCGATTCTCGACGGTGCTGGCCCTCGGGTCCGTCGATTGGTCGGTGCTGGGGCGGCCACAGGTGCCCGGTGCCGAAGTCATCGCTGTCATCGAAGAGCAGTCGCTTTCCCAAAAGATCTACATCTATCAAAAGAAACGCCGAAAGGGCCACGAACGCTTGCTTGGTCACCGTCAACCGTACACACGCGTCTGGATCAAGGATATCCGATGGGAAGTTCCTGACGACACCGAGCTGGAACCACTTGAGCTTGCGTTGAGCCCGTGATGTAGGCCTGCAGTAATCCCCCAGGCTGGATGCTCTTGCGTACGCTATGGCAGCGAGCGAATAACGTGCCCCGGATGTTCCGAGTCTGAAGCATTGTCGAATGTCGCGCAGTTTTGCCGATAGCGTTGAGGCGGGCTCAAGGCACTGTGTTGTCCGTTCGCAACGCTTTGATCGACGAAGACGTTCTGGAATCTGCTCCTGCTGCGAACATGCTTCGAAAAGCGAGCGAGGACAGTTCGCTTTCCGGAGCCTCGGTGCTTAGCATCGACGACTTCCCCGGGGGCCGGTATCAGGCCTCCGGCTTAGAGTCCTACACCAAGACGCAGCGTCTGGAGGTGTCGCGTCCCTGTACCTGTATGCTATACCCGATCAGAAAGGAATGAAAGGATTTGTTTTGAGGATCTCGAAGCGACCAAAGCGAACCCATGATTGCACTCTTATTTGCCGGGTGCGACGCTTCACATCCTCACGGGCTTGCGTCGAGCAGCGGTGCAAGCGGGGCGCTGATGCTCGCACCCCCTCCAAGCGTCAGTAACCATGCATCCCTACATCGCTCGAGTTATAGTGTGTGTGTGTGTGTGTTTGAATGGCGCATCGATTACACCTGATTTGATAAAGCCTGCTGAACCAAGTGAATCGAAACGAAGATCAACCCACATGGAATCAGGAGAATCATCGCGATTAATACCCAGCCCAGGCCTGATATCTTCCCGTCTTCGCTGAGAAAGCGCAGACCAGTTAGAGACTGCAGTTCACCCAGTGATTGCTCCAGCTCCGCCAACTCTACGGCCACAAGTTCTTCCTGCTGCTTTATCTGCTGAAGCAAACGATATCGCCGGGCCTTTTGGCGTTCCCACCACAGCCACCGATCGAGTGAATCGCCAATCCAGGCCCGTGCTGCTTTCTCAAGCTCAGCGAATGACGGGTCTTCGGCGATCAAACGAGCGTCAAGGTCATCCACTCCCGTGCTCCGCATAAACGAGAGCTCGTGTCCGTTGCCATCCGAAGCTTCCGCTTCGCCCGTTGGAGCGCTCTCGTTAGACAGCGGCAGGTCAGCACTCGTTCGCGTTTGACCCTGCTCCCTCGGTCCTGGTGACTCTGGCGGTTCGGAGCACGCTTCGAGGGTCTCGGGGCGACACGGCGGTAGACGGCACCGCTTTGGCGGGCGCCAGGCGCAAGCCAAAGCAGAACGGGCTCTGCAACGCGGAGACGGGTGAAAGACCCAAAGACACCAAGCCATTGGCGTTGGGTAACTTGAAGCTCCCGTTGGTTATGAACTTTGTGCCCTGCGCTTGCCGTGCGTGGTCGTTTCCTCGTGAACACACCGGAAGCTCCCCACCGAAACGCTTCTCGCGCCCAAGTCGTTGCGCAGCGGTCTATGCAACTGGTCGGGGTGGCGACCCCGCTACCCCGCTGACCTTGAGTACCGTTACTGCACACGCGCTTCAGCGAGGGGTTCGGCTGCTGAACCGCAGTCTGGGGCCATTGCTTCGCATCGAGGCATATGTCAGGGTCGCTGCTAGCACAGAGCGTGCTGGACGTTCCTCGCAGTCGACCCGGAGCCAAGTCACTGCAGCGACGACGGCAGCAACTGCTCCAGTGCAGCGTCGGCGCACTGACGTTGCCCCAGACTGCGAGAACTGGGTACTCGTGGGCTACGTCAGCGCACTCTGTCTGGCGCCCCTGCTTCGTCGGACGCAGGTAGAGCGCATTGAGCTTGTGAGCGAGCGCCCGACGAACACACCGCGAGTCACATCGAAGTTGCTGGCTGTAGCTGCAGCTTGTGAGGCGTTGCGAAAGGGCGCACCGCACTGCTACTTCTTGGCTATAGACGACGGCTTCCATCGTCACCAGAAACTTGTTCGATATTTTGAGCGTTTAGGGTTCCAGCGTGGACGGCGCGTGACGGACGGTGTGCTCGATCGCCTGCTCTGGGGAGGCTGCGGTACGGTCATGGTTGGTGATCTAGCGGAACTGGCTACACGCTGGTGGCAGGATCTGCAGGCTGGCGAGCACAAGCAAAGCCTTTAATTCATATTGGCAACGACGCTCCATGCGGTTTGAACGGAACGCACATCGCCGTCGTCTGAGCATTGGGCGCTGGTCGCTTTGCCGATGCGTACTTGCGAATGGTGCTGTGAGCGTCCGCAGATGTGTTGCCATTCGCGAGCCTCGAACCGGAACGACGAAGACGATAGCAGCAGCGTTGATGGGAGGAACTGATCGAGATGTACACGGAATCGGCGTGAGCAGATCCAGAAGGTGATATTGGCGATCGCATACCTGCTTTGCTCATGAACGGATACATAGAAACGGACCGAGACATCTAGGATGCATACGTATGGCAGGCGAACGTGCTTATTCGCGCCTATCGCTGACTCTGGGCAGTCACCAGAGTGAAATGAGGTTCGCGAGAGGCCGTTCCGGCCAGCCGTCCATCGCCACAAGCCACAGCAGCTGTGAAGCGCTCGAGACGACCCAGCTAGTCGACTGGTGTACGCACTACCTTTCGAATGGACGCTTGATATCACAGATGAGCGCTCTTCTTATGGAGCGCATCGCGAGAATGACTGCCCCGAAGCGCCTGTCGAGGCATCGGTTTCGTTGCCCACCGACGCACAGGCGAGTCCAATGCTCAGAAACTGGTGACCTCGGGTTTGGATGTCTTATTGTTCTTGCGGTTGCCGTCGCCGATGTTCATGGCCCTGGCAGATGCGACTCGAGCAATTGGAACCTGGGTGCGACGCTGAAGTAGCCGGAGCAACCGCAGCGACCTTGGAGCAGGTCCAATCATTGAGCTGGGCTTGTCGCGCGATTCTCAGGAATCCCCTCGAAAGGACATGCGCGACCGACGTTACCGCATCAGCAGGAATTGCCTGTAGAGCTGCGTGCCTTGGAGCTCTCTCGAAAGGAAAAGCTTTCCAGCCATCACCAGAGGCAGCTGCTTTCGATTCGGATAGCGAGAGAGGTCGTGCTCCCGGTCATCGCATGATACCGATCTTTTTGTTAGGTGGCGTTCATCAACTCGCTTGGGTGGAGAGAGACAGCTTCGCGGGAAAGCGCACCTCGCATCACCATTGCTATTTCGTCATGAGCCAGAGCTGTGCCTCTAGAAACGCAGCGTCCTCGCTGAACCAAATTCTTGAGAGACCAAAGTTCATAAACTCGTGTCACATGCCGCCTAAAGAACGATATCATTACACGCGATTCACATTATCTGCTATGGTTACGAGGAGATTGACGAGTGTCGGCATCGTGCACCAGCGTGTTCGCCAGGGTGCCGCATGCGTGGACGAACGCCCCACAAGCATGCGCGCGAACTTGCACGCCCCATGGACTGAGACCTGTTCCACTGCCTCGACCAGGCGAAGCGACCAGCAGCATCCGCATAGCTTGCAGAGCGCAGATGTGAACGAAGCACAGGAACGCCGCCCCTGATCGATGCGATGTAGGCGCGGCAACCCGCATATATCCGATGCCGCAGGCAACGAGCGGCCGACCGAGTGATCGATAGACACACACACACACATACACACACACAGGAGCCAGAGAGGCCTTCGTTTACCGCAAACGCGCAGCCAACATGAAAAGATTCGATACCGCTTCATCAAGGTTCTTGATCAAACGATTTGCGTCCTGGCACAGCGCATCGGTCTGCGTCGATTCGTGGACGATCAGACAGCCCGCACCCTGATCGATGATGCCGTTCAGTTTTCCATCGAGAATCATTTGCGAGCATTTCGCCTCGATCTGCGGAAGTGGCATTGCAAGCTTGCGTGCGATATGGGCTAAATCGACACGATGATACGGTTCGATGATTCGCAGGATGTTGCGCTCCAGTAGTTTCTGATAGAGCTCATCCAGATGGTTCCTAATAATCGGATCCTCGGTTAGAAACTGCTGATTGGTGCGGAGCACTTGTTCAAGGTCCTGTACCGAGCGCTTCTCGCAGGCGGCGGCTAGTTCCCGCATTGCATCGAGCTCTCGACCTTGATAGCGAAGCGCAACTCGGCCCTGCAGGAGCGCGGCAATCTCACCGGTCTGCTGCGTCATGACCTTGCAGAGAAGAAGGTACTTGAGACTGTCGAGTGCCCGCGAGTCATCGATTGATGCGAAGACTTCAAAGGATTCGTAAAAGTAGGAGAAAGCAGTCTTGTAGTCGCGTTCTTCTGCATAGATTATACCTGCCCAGAGATCAATCTCTCCTTGCAACGCTGGCGGCACATAGATGGCGTTGGCGGTAGCTCGTGCGCCTGTTAGCGCTGCTCGTGCCTTTGAAATGTTCCGCAACGCGTGATGAAGTCGCGTTTCCAACAGTTGCACTTCCAGCAATAGACCTCTGTCGTCCATGCGCCGCACTTCGTGAAGCAAACTCGTGATCAGCGCCAACGCCTCGGGGTACTGCTTGCGTTCCAGGTAGAGGGAAGCCAATCGCGTTTCCACACGTTGACGAAGAAACGTGCGCTTTTCGTCGCGGCACCACTGCACAACCTCGTGACAGAGCGCCAACAAGACCTCACCAGAACCTGGACAGCGGCTGAGCGTTTCAATGAGCGTACGTACGATCTTCGCAGTCTTTGCTTTCGGAACTGCATCAAAATAGGGGCGCAACCAGCGCGCCAACTCTGCCAGGTCTGCTATGCGGTTCCTGCGACCAAGCAGTTCGATCAGCGCCACAATTGCTGACTCTTTCTCTTTTTGTGCGATTTCCGCCCCGTTCTCAGGCAGAGGCTCCGTGATGATGGAGCGGTACAAGGCCTCGGCCTCATATTCGTGAGCCGCCTCAAGTGCTTTAGCTTCTGCCACGCGATCTGAGTCCATGTACTGTGAAAATGAGCCGAAACGCTGAAGCCTTGTCCAAGGCTCGCTCCTACGTATGCTGTTGCTCGAACAAGAGCGCCGTTGATGCGCGCGGTTCACAGCTGAAACGAGCGGCACTTGATCGATGTATTGTCTTCCAAGCTGAATTCGGTTCCATGTCCGCTGTGTGTCATCGGATGCTTTTTCGCAGTGTATGGCATGGGATCGACACCGCGACGCAATGTACCGAACAGATCGTAAATGAATTTTCTGTAGGATATATATTCGCAACGAGATAGTAAAGGAGGACTGCCCTTTTCCCTCAGGCCAGTCAGACAACAGTATTCAGATGGTTGAGGAACACTGGGATAGACAGAAGGAGATGCGCTCCATAATAAAAACTGATGTTCTCGAAGAATGGTTGAGGTACATGATAGCATACGACCCGTTTGCCGCCTTAAGGGATGCAAAAGCAAATACAGTAGGTGCCACAGGGGTCTCTGTTCCTCAACAGCTTGTTCCGGTGATCCTGAAAACACTGGGATACTGTTGCCAAAGAAGAGCCCGAGTTCACGCACGGCCGTCGTCCTCCGAAAGTGCAGCTACTGCAGTATTCCTGAAACCCAGCGATCGATATAAAGTACAGGAACGTCGGTCCGTTCTTTCGGTCAATAAGACTTGTTTCGGACGAAACGGTGGGGGCGTCCATGGGTATTCACTTGGAGAGAGCCCGTTGTATGTGCTATCGAACTGTACGAGAATGAGGATATCATCATCTGTTCTAGCTGCAGTGGATTCAGTTCGCGGCCACAGGTTCGTTCGTGCAGAGGGGGCTCGTAAAACAGCACCAGCCACTTTGTCGAATCATCGAAGACTTTTCGCTGACGTCCGGCGCCGTCCTTCTATTGAACAACGGAACGATTGCTCTTACCTTTGCGTTTGAGCTCTTGGCGATTCTATCGTGACAGATCTGTTTATCATATCTCCGTGCTCACGAAAGTTCATCCCTGTCGAAGGAGTGTTTTCCATCCTGAAACGTAATGACCGCACCGTTTGGCGAATCGCTGAAGCGTTCAGCACACAGTGACACCAGGGTAAATGTCGACTTTCCACCGCAGGTCCTTCACCCTCAGAGAAGGTTCTCACCTAAGGGCACAAAGAATTGCGTTCATTATCAAAGATAACAAATCCATGTGAGAGGTATGGACATGCAAGTCGAGGATCCTGGAGGGCCGTCATCGCCGGGTTCGACAAAAAAACCAATAAAAATTCCCTTCTCGTCAACCATTGAGCGAAGAGGCGCAAGCAGCAAAACAGGAAAAGAAGAGAAGCTGTAGATGACAAAAATGTGTTTGCCCGACAGCACGATGACGAGATTGTAGTGGCACAGAAGATACGAGTTCGGGGACTCCTTGCAGAGGTGCGTTCAACCAGCGGCAGTGCCTGCATGGAGTTCGTGAACCGTGACTTCCTCGCCACCATCGATATCAGGAGATGCGCGGTGCCCAGGATGAGACCCGCGTAGCTGAGGCTATCTAACTTTATGGGGCAGCCTCTCAGGCTCGAAGCATGCCTGGCTACACTGAAACCGGTTGCTGATGGCCGGCCAGCAAAAAGCTGCAAGATATCTGCGAATGGACACTAATTTTCCCTACATTGTCGTGAAATGTTTATCGTGTTACCGGCCATATTTTCACTTATCAGTCGAACGGCGCAAATTGCTGCACCCGCCAGTTGTCTTGGCACAGAGTGATCGAAAACTTGAAGAACGCAGGAGCCGGTCAAGCGACACGCAAGGATGCGGAGAAGCGTGGAGGCTTCTACCCAAACACTGGATACTCTAATCTCTTGTTCATAAGACCGCGTTCGACCGCGTCCCGAATGATCGTACGGATAATGACGTGATGAATTCAAGCGCAACGCGCCGAGCAATTCAGTCTGAAAAACACGACAAAGAATCCGAAAAACTACCTCTGAGTCCACAAACCCTCACTGCTGCACTTATACCACTAAAACTACAAATCGAATAAATAGTCCGTAAAACCGAGAAGTGCGAGCAGATCTTATGATTCTCAATCCCATTTTCATCTGACGCAGGTATATCGAAAGATCGGAAACTGCACAACCGAGTGATATCGGGCCGCTTCAGCACAACAGCGCGACGTTCGCGTGAGCCAATCGCAAAGACCACGAACGGTACGCTTAGAATCCGAAGCCTCACATGAATGAATCATGGTCTCTGAAAGCCAATCCCGCTTCTAACTACTGGCATTCGACAATATTGGATTGAAGTGGTGGCTGCTGTCCCGGTTGCCAACAACAATGGCGGAATTCGTGGACACCTGCTCCCATGCATCCATACGACACCATCCACAGGAAATTCAAATCGCCGATCCGCGCGCCTCGCCGCGGTTTTCTCTGCACCCCGACGAGCGCGATAGCCACGGGCGCTCTTGGTACCGTCTGATCGCGCTGCGCTTCCGTTCTTGTGAAAGAAAAGATCATGCAGCGTTTGGTCAAGTGCAGGTATCCTTATAACCCTCCTGCTGGTAAGGAAGGTAAAGGGCAACTGAAACTGGAACGAGGTGATATCCTTGCAGTCGGGGAAACGGTCTCAGACTCAAAATGGGTGCATGGGAAACGTTTGCGCGATGGTGCACAGGGCTGGCTGCCCAAGAACTACTGCCGAGAACTCGGGCAAGCTGAGCTGGAGCAAGCCTTGCGGGAACTGAACATCACAGCGGCGGCGGAGGAGGAGCCGAACACGAAGCGCCTTGACGGCAACTTGGAAAACGTGTCCACGACTGGAGCGGCCGACGCGAGCGCAGTCTCCGAAGAGGGCGCTGATCCCGCAACCCTATGGAAGCAGCCGATCAACTTATCTGCGAAAGCGCGCTCAGCTCCAGAGCACCCGGCGGGCACCGGAGAACAATATTGGCGCTACCGATGTGCCGACCTTGAGACCGAACTCGACACACTGCGGGAACGTTTTGAGCGCTTTCGCCAGGAGATGACCGAGGCCCTGACTCTCGAGATGCAGCGTCGCGAATACGCGGAGAGCAAGTTGCAGGAGCTTTGCGATCGTCTTGAAGCGGCGAGTGTGTCGGATGTGCAGGCAGCGGACGCTTCGAGCCAGATGCGTCGGGAGAGCAGCGGAGCGAGCCCTCACGGTGGTCGGTCCCGAGGCAGCGATCCGTTGGCCTCGCCTGAGCTCATGAGCAAGCTGAGCGTACGCGAGCGACAACGGCTCTTCATGGAGAAGATCACGTCGATGCATCAGCGTCGATACTGATGGGTCGTAACTTTACAATCTCGCTGGATGTGATTGTCGGATGGACCATTTCCTTAAACCAATTTTTTGCGTTGAAGAAGCATTTTCGATCACTCTGCGAAAACAGCACACGCAGACCCACAAACGCTAGTGCTAGCGCTCATTTCGGTCACGTTCGTTCCGGATCTGGGATCCTGGTATTTCAGCTTGCGTCTCTTCGCTGCCAGTGCTGTACGCTGTGCGCGGCACGCCGGCGAACTGGTTGCCCTGATATGCTGGACTGAGCTCGGCTTTCTCGAGCTTGTTGTTCATGTGAGTATCTGAATCCAAGAATGATGATGCGGGTTTGCCCTCGATGAGATCAACCTTGCTCCGACTGACCTCCGAGTCTTCTGCATCCACGGCGTACGCGAAACAGGGGCCGCATCGGAATCCGCCAACATTATCATGAAGGAAATAGGTAAAGACCTCAGCTGCCAGAATGAATCCGACCGATGTCCAGAAACATGCAGCCAGACTTTCGACTTTGTCGGAACTGACGTAGGTATAGAGCAGTCCACCGAAAAAGGTACCAATGAAGCGGCCGATAGCGTTGGTCATGTAGTAAAAACCTACTGTCATGGCGACCTTGTCGCCGGACGTGTACTTGACGATCATGTAACTATGCGCTGACGAATTCACGGCGAAAACGAACGAGAACGCGAACACCGTCACAATCACGAACCCAATCATGCCATTCACATCATGATTGGCAAATGTCGGGGACCATTGAATAAAGGCAGCCATAAAGACAACCACCGGCAAAAGAAGTATGTTCCAGAACAGAAGCGTATAACGATTGGACGGCATCTGTCCGAGCGGCCGAAGCAAGTACTGCGGCGCCCAGCTCTGTATCTGACCGTACTGTACCGTGTAGAGGCCAACAAACAGACCCACGGCATAGTCCGGCCAGGAGAACCCATACTTTTGGTTCTGGAGGAAGTACAGTATCGGAACTTCGAGCCACAGATCACGTACACCGAAGAGAAATATCCGCGCGAGACAGAGAAAACCAACGTTATGATTCACAGTGAGCATGCGCCTCAGCGAGACATAGTCGTGCGGTATACGCCCAGTCTCCCAGTCCAGCCCGAACCAAACGATCACAGCGACGATGAGAACGATCCCGACCATCACACCAAGTGCGGCATAGTAGGAAACAAACACGATCGATGCACCCATGATGTACCCGAGGCCTTTGAACGTATTCTTAAAGCCAGTGATGAACCCTACCAGACGAAAGAGGCGCGTTTGTTTCGATTCCGGGGTCACGAGCCGAGATATGGACTTGCCGGAGAGTTTCACCATGTCCTTGGCGGCACCGCTCAGCACCTGAGCGGCCGCAACGTAGACCGCGCCTCGCACCCCAAGCAGATGCTGGTTGTCTGCCTGCCACACGAAAAGCATGACCAGTCCGAGGAGCTGGAACCCGAGTCCAATCAGTAGCGGGGCTCGAATTCCCCAAGCCGACCCGATCATGCCGGCAATGATATTCGTCGACACCCCAGCAAGTTCGTATGCCGAGAACATGAGCGCTGTTGCGAATGCGGAGAATCCCAGGAAAATCGAGTACAGCAGCACGATCATTCGAATGCCCCCATCGGTCAGGGAAAATAGGAGATATGCCGATGTGACGACGATGTAGGAGCGAAGCTGTTGGAACTCGCGCCGCAAATAGTCCCGACGCGACTCACCCTTTCGAGGGCCAAAGTCCGCCGAGGGTTCCCGCTTCTCCGAGAGCGACGCACTAGGCTCCGACGGTGTCAAGCCAGTCGTCGGCTGCTCGGGGTCGCCACCAGGCACCTCTGGAGATATCGGAAGTACGACTTCATCGCACGCACCGTCCGCATTGGTTCGTTCTGCAGCACTGGGCAGCGGCTCTCTGCCGACGTACGGTGGGTCAGGGGAACGCGCTGCTGTCGCAGCATGCTCTACGAAACCCGCTGATCCATCGCGCTCTTCCCTGGACATTGTTGAATCGCTTTCAGATCGATTGATTCAAGTGACTTTTTCTTCGAATAGGAGTGAACGTATCGTTCGCAGAACAACAACGAAAAAAAACGTTGCATATCACATGTTTTTGGATCACGGTGGAGGTGCATCATCGACGTACACGAGCGCATCTGTGCAGGGAAGGATTCCGCAGACGGCGCATCTGGGAAGCGGCAAACGCGGCATCACGGTCGCGCGATGCGCATGCATCGATGTCCTTGCGGGTCGTGCGCCCGTACGCCTGGCGCATCGGCGCATGGATCCCGCGGCCGTTCCCGCTTTCGATTCGATTTCCAATGGTGTGCCATATTATATATTTATGTATATATAAGTACCTGGATAGAAATTGAGCAAGTTACGATCCTCCATAAGTATATGGGTATCTGTTTGCGCATGTGCGATCCGGTGTCCGCCACTGGCAATGGCGCGCACGATCGCCCGAGTGTTGATCTCACTGGTGAATTTTTCGATGAGGTTTCCATTGTCCGTGAATCCCAGATTGCACGACGGACATTGGTAATCGAGATTGTGTCCATCATTCCGCATCATACCCTCAAGTTCCATTACCGATAATTCCTCTCGGATATACTGGTCGTTTCGTATGTTCTTTGGTGCGCCGAGTGCCTGCTTCGAGCACCCGCTGTAGCGCTTGCATACCGCTGAAGCAGATGCTGCCCGGGGACGCAACGGCTTTGCCATACAACTGGGAGCATCGGCCCGAGGCGTGGTTCATTCAACATGGAATCGGTATACATTATCATTCTAGGAGCCTGAAATCCGCGCGGACTGGCGTACTTCCTGTGGCAGCGCGAAGCGATATACTAGGAGTCCACCGCGACCAGGGTGACGCACAGACGCAGCCTAACTGGCCCTAGTCCCAGAATAGACTGCGTTGCCGACGAGCTGCTGGGGTCTCACTACAGCGCTCGGTACTGCAGAGTCGCATGAAGCACATCCTCGACAGACTCGTGGGGTTCGCGGGACCCACCGCTTATGAAGCAAACTATCCGCAATAGGGAAACTTTTCCCGCGTTTAACGTGTATCGTAGAGGGGAAAGAAATATGGCTATTCATATTTGCGGGTGAATCTAGAGTCTCTGCTCTTTATTCTATATAGTATGTTCGATATGCGCACCTGGGAGATCAGGCCTTCACGAGACGCGACACGCATGTCGCCGTTGAAATGTAACGCGATCCTGACCGTTCGTCGACTTGTCGCTTCGACGTACAAGTTGCATCTGCGTTCAAGTCATTGCAAATTATAGTGTTTCAATTCAATCGTCTTTCAACGTTCACATTAGTGTATTCAAGTGATTTTACGTGTTTCATAACAGAAGCGTTCAATGTGCGTTTTTTTCAAAAAAATAGCAAAGGAAAGTCATGGACACGGAAATGAAGGATCCTGGAGGGCAGGTGCCGCCAGCTGCCGCATAAGAAAAAACGAACAAAAGTACCAAGCGCAGAAGTGCAAGACAAAAGGAAGAGGCAAAATCGGGAGGTCCAATGTCAGAAGCTCCCAGAATGACGACAGCACGACGATATGGTTGTGAAAGCCTGTCCTCTTGGACCTATCAAGGACTCGTAGAAGGAAACGTTGCGAGAAGCCATCAGAAACCATGTCGATTCGTACTCCATGAGTGTTCGTGAGGCTTCTTCAGGGCTGATGCATTTGGTGCAGGGGATGTATCACGACGTGACGGACATCAAAACAGTCGAGGTTTCGGAAGCGTTTCTCAACATGAACTTTATTCGTCACCTGATGGTTGGCACAGGGGACGCGTCGACGAAAAATGAGCGAGTGCATGCCCTCCACGAAAATCACGCCAAATACCGCTTCGACGGTACTGGATACAGGGGTGACTCGCGTATTTCCGAATACGGGGCGATGAGATACCCCACGAGCCCGAAGAACCATATGATCGTGAATATCGAACGTTTCGTGATACGCGCCGTGTTTGCACTCTACCCGGGCCTCTCTCGCAAAACGATATGGGCCATCATCAACGGCATCACGAAGAATTGTAGGAATAAACAGGAGATCGAATTCGTCAACAAGAAGGCATCAGCCAGGAGAAAGAATGAAGCTTCTGTGATCCGTGCGGCTTTTCAAGAGCACCGTGCGGTCTCGGGGCTTGTCAACCCAACAGAACAGGGATCAGATATGATAAAAGATGAAGAAAGATGCTATCACCTCGTGCTACGCTATTTCGTGTTTTTGAATCGAGAACTCGAACGCAAGGCCGAAAAGGAGGCGTGTCGAGAAAAAATGAAGAGTGGGAGAGACGGAAGGCTTTCCTAACGGGGAAGCGCTTCAACATCGTTCTTTTGTGCAACATCAGGTCACATTTTGTGAGTATCGACTCCAGAATCCTTCATGGAATCATGAAGCAGATCTGTCCCGAGTTCCATGTTAGCAGGGAGGACTTCACCGGCGAAAACCGGGAGACGTACTGGAAGAATATCTTCAATTTCAAACGTCTCAAAATCAGCAAGCAAAAGGTATTCACGGGGATGTTCGATATCGATGGAGTGTCCACATGCATTCACTACAGGCGCTTGAAGGTGGATCGACCTAATGCGTCTTTGTTGTCGCCCTTGGCGGAACATGAAGAAAAAAAGGAGGCAGATCCTGGAACGTATAACCCGTAGGAGAACGAATTTGTCGTTGCTCCTCGCCCCGAGAACACGAAGATCGTAACCATTGCTGCACGCAAGTGTGCGAAAGATGGTATCGACGGCAACTTACTTCAGAAAGACATGCGTCTTTGAAAGTTCTCAAGAGCGAGGTATCACCGAGAATCGGGTATAATGAATGCAAGGAAACAGAGTGAGACGTGGAATTCAGGAATGAAGAAGCATCTGGAAGCGATGAACAAACTGACGGGCCGCAAAGCGGCCTTTGAAGCTTTTCGGGAATCCACGGGAACTCAAGCTGCTCATGACGAGGCGCTACGGAAAGAGTATACAAAGCCCAGGTGGGCTCGTCAGCGACTGAACTTGTGCAAAGGGAAACGGCTTCCATTCGCCAACTTTTTTAATCAGATGAGCGCCCTCACGGAGGACCAGAGTCAGAGGCTCGTAGTAGCGTACGGAGCAGGGCGCACGGTTCCCAAAAAAAGTTAACACACCAGCTCCTTCGCCTAGAGTGTGCAACGAGAACAGGCATCGATGGTATTCGATTCCCATCGATGCGTTTAGAATGACGTACACACATCTCGAGGAGCGTTGCGCGCTGAGGCTGGAAGCGAGGCATCGCGTGAAACCAAACGAGATGCACCGCATGGTGTATGCTAAGCTGAGCGAACCTCACACCGCGAGGCAATAACAGGTGAGATGCTTGCAATATCGAGATTCCACCTGCAGAAATACACACGAGCTCCTTCCGCATCCGGACTTGGACGCTTGGATCAATACCCGGCATCGCCGTGTGCTTTTGGAGCGACGACTGGCTTTGTATCGAGCAAAGTTTCGTGGTCATCGTTTCGTACTCCGTTTGGGCACTGTACGGAAACGCCGAAGACTTGCGATGAGAAAAAACAGTAGCCAGGTGAGAGGGCATGGGAATCCCGCCTGGAACAGCGCACTCGTGCGGTCCAGGTCAGGAATCCAGATTCACGAGAGCGCCGTGTATCAACACCGGAGACGATCTGTCCGGTCCATTTGTCGACGATCATGGTGTGCCGTTGCTCCATTTTCTCGGTCAGTTTACGCAGGTCGGATCAGCTTAGTGTATCGCAGTGGCAGCGAGCTCCCCGAAACCAGATATCTCGTCCAGTACGCGCGCTCGCCGATATAGGAGCAGCAGCAGCAGCAGCAGCAGCAGCAGCAGACCCGCTCACGAGACACGCCGCGTTCCCTGTCTCTCTTGTAGCCAGCTCGTAATCTGTTCTTTGAGCGCTGGTTGCGGGATCACGTCCTCTATTCTCAGCGGTTGTCTGTTGAATGGATCGTGCGGATCGCTCAACAAATGTCGCACGATGGTCGAGCGATCCACGATTTTGCGACTCGATGGCAACATGACGGGATCCTGCATCAGGGTTGCCAGAATCGGATCTAGGAATTCGTCGGGTGCTTCGCTGAGCTCCTCATCCTCGGCAACAAGCTCCTTAGCACAGATCGCCACGGACTCGACGAGTTCGTGAAATCGTTGGCACTCGGCAGGCGTCAAGAGGCCCCGCGTTGCAGCTATCTGCGCCGCCCGCTCGAAAACCTCCGGTCGATACGAGCGCCCGTCAGCTGCTATTGAACAACAGAAGCGTCTGGTGCCGTCACGATCCCGAAGCGGATCGTGCATCGACAGATAAATCCGCAGGATCTGGGATAATAGCTGGCGCGGTTCCCATTCGTACCGATGACGCTCCTGAACAACGAGATTCTCGCAACGCGGCCCGCAAAGTGCCACCAAGAAATAGTTCAGCATGTTCGTTAGACGATCCAGCAGTTCCGGTCGCAAAAACGGCTGCCGCACCTCCTCGGTTAGCGTCACCATCAAGCGAATACTGCTGTTGGCAAGCTGGTTGAACGACTTGGCCTGACGCTGCAACTGAAGCAGGCGCTTGCGTTTCTCTTCGCGAGCCTGCGGCTCCAGAGCCTGACCCTGTATCGAATTCGGCTCTAGAAGCCGCTCGAGTTCGTGGATTTCTGCCAGGGCTTGCAACGACTCATCAAGCAAGAAATTGGCATCATTAAAGAGCATATTGCTGAAATGTACGAAAAGTCCCTCTCGCGTCGAGGCGAGGCGTCGGAGCACACGCGCATACGCCGGGACCCGCCACATGGCCACCAGTACCTCACTCATGTAGAATCGCATCGAGAACTTGTCGAAGAACTGTGTATGCGTTCCAGTACGCTCCACATCGATATAGAGCTGCATCAGAGCTGGTGGCAGATTCTCAACGACCTGTTCATTGCCGAGAAAAGCGGCCTCGAATTCGGGCGGTAGATGCACTGCTCCGAGCGCATGGCGCAGCTCGTTCCCTATCGCCGGGAACATTTGTGCGAGCCATTCAGCGTAGCGTGCGCGGATATGTATGTTCCGCAAGTAGAACGTATTCGAAAGCAGCATGGTAGCGAACTCTACAAACTGGGGAAAGAGGGCGCCCACCGTGGTCAGCGGCACGGGCAAGCGCAGCTGTACGATCGATTGGAGCACCTCAGCCAGCAGCTCAAAAATTGACTCGGGTAACAAGGCGTACTCCCGGGGTACAGAAGCCGCATCCTGAGCAGGCAGCGGTAAGCGTCCGGCAAAACCTGCTATTTGCATGATGTACGCCGCCAGCGCAGCTAAAAATTGCAAAAGACGATCCAGTGAGCCACTATCGAACAAATAGAAGAGGCAGGATTGGCGATCACGTCGGAGACCGGCGATGGCTCGCTCACACTGGCTTCGCATCAGCTGTTGTTCCAGTTGCTGCATCGAAGATACCGGTTGCTGCTGCTGTTGCTGTTGCGCGAGATTCAGTTCCTCGCGCATCTCTTCAAGCCGCTGCAGTTGATGCAAGATTTCCTCTCGATAATACTGCAAAAATGGCAGATATGTGAGCTGAAGTGCACGCGTCGTCAGGAAAAAACATTCGGGAATGAATGCATAGGGATTCCCGGCCTGCTGCTGCTGCTGCTGCAAATAGTCGGCTTGTAGACGCTGCGCTTCCGCATAATCGCATCCGACGCGCGTCTCCTGCTCCGCCAGGCGGATTCGATGATGATCGTATAGACATTTGATTGGAATGGACTGCAGTTTGGGGGAGCGCGGGTCAGCAAAAGGCGCTGCAAGGCGCAGCAGGACATCCGTAAGGTTCAGCATGTACCCGTCCGTGCATGTTTCTGCAGTCGCGGCCTGCAGTTTCATCCTTTCCCGATTCTGGTTAAGCTGGTTCGCCAGCCAGGTGAGAACTCGCTCACGAGGATACGGTCCAGCGCGCAAAAGTCGCATCAAGAGCCGGTACAAGCCGTCGCGTAGCGTGTCCAGAGACCACTGCACAGCCGAGATCGCGTCCCGCTCAGCGGTCTCGCTTTCGGTTGATACGATGTTCGGCAAGAGCGCCCTTGAAACGCGATCGTCCTCATAGTGTAGAGCTGTTGGTGTCAGGAATGGCCCAAGAAGCGACCGGACGTTGTTTCGGGTATCCACTGCAACGAAATCCGCCATCGACACGAATGCGTTCAAGGCCTCATGCGGCTCCAGCGCGCTTCCCAAAGCTCGTAAACATGACAGCTGTGACCTCTGCAGAAAAATCTGATCCAGTTCCGCACGAGCGCTTTCCACCAGGCCGCGAAAGAATACTGGAAACAGTTGCTCGAGTTCGTCGGGTGCGTCGCGAGCCCACCAGTGCACCAGGTCCGCGTACATGGCTGGTGGCAGGATTGCTGCATCGCCCTCTGCTGGTATCTGCTGTTTTTGAAACTGCTCCACGAGCCATAATGCGGCAGCCTCGTGTGGAGCGCTCTCCGCTGGCCAACGACGACCTGAGACGAAGAGGTGCGGCTCCCAGAGACATGTTCGCGCATAGGTCACAACAAGCGGTAGCGCATTGCCCAGGCTCTCACGCAACACCTGTGAACGAGCCGCTTGGATTGAGGCCAGCTCCTGACGGAGTCGTTGGTAGCAAAGTATCAAGTAGGAGAGCGCATCTACGATGCGAGGATCCTGGAGTCGTTCCGCCAGCACCGTATCGAGTTCAGCAACGGTTAGGTGCGTCGGCGCTTGCGACGCAGCGAAACCAGCTCTCGCCCAGATTTCTTCTAGTTCCGCACTCGAGAGATTCAAAATGCGCAAGAGGCTCTGGTGCACGAGTTCCTTTTCAGAAACAGCCGGGGCTGCTTTTCGTTGTGGTGCCGGGCACGCTTCCACACTCGGTGCTTTTTCACTTTCCGCCCGATGCAAGACTCGCTCTTCAGTCCCAGTTTTATTCTCTGGTCGCTCACAAGCCGGTCGGCTCGAGTGCTGCCCAGCAGTTGCAGAAGTTTCAGCGACAGCACCCGACGAGTCCGCTGCCGTCGACTTGGTGGTAAACCGCGCCAAACGGCGACTGCGCACAAGGTCCAGGTCGACAAGCGGGTTCTGCTCCGTGCTACCCGCTTCTGTATAATAGCTATCTCCTTGAAGCTGATCTCTGGGTTCTGCTGGGTCACGCTCTCTCTGTCCCGAGAACATGATACAGCTCAGCGTCAACGGACGTTTGTGCTGGCGCTTCAGCACGGAACGCGTTGCCGGTGCCTCACGTGCAGGGCATCCGCAGCGGACGCCAGCGTCCATGGGATCGGTACCCCTTGCCATGCGCTTTCTATGAGCTCTACGCAGGTTCATGATACTGCGGTTAGGTATCCGAGCCCTTCCCTAAATATTTTATGGATCTGGTAATATGAAGCACTGCATGTAGTGTAGGTGAGCGTCTGGAACCTGGAGCATCTGTGTCTGCGGTCTACTGTGGCACGATGTTTGCACGAGCGATGGGCGTGCGACACTGGTTACGGATGCATATAGAACGCGGAAATGCTTACTCTGCTCCTGTACGAAGGTTTTCCGGGGTTTTTTTTCTATGTGTACAGCATCGAAATGACAGATGTTTACGTAGATTTAGGATTCGCAGTTGTCTTTTCAGCGTGACTCATTCGACGCGTTGCCGCTGGATTTCGTAGCATCACGAGCATTGCGGTGACTCGCGCTGATCTTGAACGAGGTTTATGTAAGTAGCAGATATGTTTCGTCAGTTCATACGAACAAGTCTCCTTTATGCTCCTTTTATTACTTGTAGCATGCTGAAATCATGCGTACATGTAGTTTTTTATCCCTCTGTCTCAGGGCAGCTTGCGGGAGCAACAATTCGCGCTGCGACATTGACGAGGACAAACATCGACCTATCCCTTGGAGTCTCGTCTCAGTGATCATGATGAAAGATCTGTGAATCTATCAGGCCAATTAACCGATGCTACAAAGCGAAAAGTCGATGACTCTTCGCTTTGTAGCAATCGACAAATCGACAATCCCGAGCAGCATCATACCTGTCAGAGGACACGCTCTTCGACGCTCCCTGCCTCTTTTCTCTCCATAGGAAAGGTCTCGGGCTTGGACTTGAGCCATCGCAGCATTCGCTTCCAGTGCAAAAAAACGCGACAAGGCATTATTCGAAGAGCGCAGAGACGGATCGATATCGCTCGACTTGTTCCGTATCCTGGATTTCCCGCTCGGTGCTTATTCACCATGAGCGACACCGCTTCCCACAAACACGTTTTTGAATGGGACAGTGAGCGCGCTCGTGTGCGTCGGGTAGCGCACTCGCCGAGAGCGTTGCCCAGAACAAGCTCGTGGTTGTAGGGTACGGCATCGGACTCGGGAGCGGAGTGCGGGCGCCGATGGCAGCGTTCCGTATCAGTCAGGGGCATGTACCGAGCGACATAGCAAGCGTTCACGTTCGGCAGGACGGCGCTCTGAGGAGGAGGTGGTGCACTGGACACCCCTGGGAACACTTGACCATATGGACGAGCAAGCGCTTCGAGGGTCGCACCGACGCTGTATACACAGAGATCGACAATGCCAAGCGAAGCATAGACGGGAGCTTCACTCTGGGCGTCAAATTCTTTGATAGCGGAGCTGGATCGACAAGCGAGACCTGCGTATTGAAATCCACAGATCGGGGATCGAGGAAAAGGAAGCAGTCACAGAAGAGGCACGCAAAAGTTCGTGTCGTTCATGACAGTGAAAAGTGACCCAAATGTTCGTATGTACGCCCGAGGGAGCGCGCTGGACCCATTTCCTCCATATTCTGAAACAGCTGATGTTGTATGCGCATCCAGATTATTGCATCTATTCCATGGAAAATATGTCGTCTGGGTTGTCTCTGAAACAGCTCCAGCTTGAGTTGGCATACTCGCACATCTCATGCACTCACCTCGTGTCCATCACTGGCAGACTTGCTTCCAGCCGACGTCCTCAAGTCTATCGAAAAGCCCTGGTGCCCGCGTGAAACGCTCGCAGCAGCGCGCTAGGCCCTCTGGCAGACTCGACCAGCGGCAGGCTCGCGTCAGCGCCTCATGTTCTCCTGAAGGATGTCTGCTTTACGCGCCATGAAGTGGACAAGGTCATGAACGGACGACCCGGGGCTTTCCTAGATACCGTTTACAGCTTCGCGCTGGGTGATCCTTGTTTGCTCTCATTCATGAATGCTCCTCGGGGATCGCAACATCGCAACGCAGGGTCCCGGTGCTCGTGGGGCGACTGGCGAGGCGGCCCCAGCAATACTGGGCAAGTATACGTTCCGGGGAACGCTCCCTGAGCTCCAAGCTTCAAGCTGTTCATGCGGGCTTGCAGGCCAGTGTTCAGCACGTGTCTGCTGCTTGGTCGTTTGTATCATACCCCAGCTGTTGTTAATGAGTTTCGAGTGTTGAGTCACCGTCTGGTTCCGGAGGCTTGGCCCAAAGGGGTGCTCGCTCGTTGGACGGAGGTCCACGGCGCAGACGCCAGCAAACGGCACAGTACAGAAACGAAAACTGCCCTGAAACTGCTTTGGCGTCAGGCAGACGCAGACGTGTGGAAGCTGGTTCAAGAGCGATCTGATCCGCTCTGGCAAGGTACGCGATGTGTGCTGCTTCGTGGCCCACCAGGTTCCGGGAAGAGCACGAGTCTATTTCACGCTGTCGAGCGAGCTCGTGAGCAGGACTGGCTGGTGTTCTATCTGCCAAACCTGTACCACTGGCTACATGAACGCGACTCTTGTGACGTGGTTCTAACACCGCGACCTCGAGGTGCACGGAGTGCGAGCTTGTTGCGCGAACCTCTTTTCTTCGATCAGGCTCGTCTGGTGCTTGACAGCCTGCAGGCGTGTCGCCAGGTCCATGCCCGAACGCTGGAATCCATTACCTGTCTTCCTACGGAGCAACTGCTTCGGGAGAGTGACCTCGATGATGAAGCGCGGGACGGAGATGTGGCGCGCCAGACCGCCACGTCTACTGATCAGCATACCAACCTGTTGGGACTGGTGGATGCCTGCTTGCAATCTGGCCGCCGACTGGAAGGTGAGCTCGCCGAGTTGAACCTGGATGCCTTTGGTCGGACTTATCGGCTTTTTCTGCGCCAACTTCAATGTGTCCGACAGGTTCCTGTGCTCTTTGCAATCGATGATTGGAATTTGTTGAATGCACTCACGAGCATTCGGCATCCGCAGAAAAAGGGACGTTTCTTGCATGCCAGTGCGCTTCGTAGCCTTCGTCCGCTGAACGCATGGAACATGTTTACGCGCTTCGGGGCTCGAATGCGACGTGGACTGGTGCTATGCGCGGAGACCAGCGCTCGGGGCCTCGGACGTGTGCGGGCGTCTCGCGTTGTGGGCTCTGTTCTGCACCGACCAACACCGGCAATGCAGCGGGACCCTGACGGCAGTCAGGCTGCCCGATGGGTGGACCAGGAACTTCCGTCGAATTTGCAACCAGTGATCCAGGAAATACCGCGGTTTCACAGCGACGAAATACAACGAATACTCAAGGACTTCCAGGATCACAAGGTTTTCCACGCAGTCGATGCGCATACTCTATGGCGGCTAGAGCGTCTCGCTTCTGGTAACGGAGTGCGGCTGCTGCGTATCTGTCAGTCGATTTAAACATTCGATTTGAAGAGAGCATGGGGCAGGCTCTGCAGACGACCTGGTGCAACCGCTTCCCAGCCTGCATCTCTGTTGGATGAACGTGGAGCCCTGAACTCCATGGTTCGCTCCCGCCTTGAGGTTTCTTTCCGAACTTGTTTTGGATGCACATCCTCAACGTTCGATGTGTAGGAATAGGGTATTTACCGATTCGCACGAAAATTTGGAATTCTCGGTCGTCTTTTCGATGTAGATCATTGGCCTCTTCGTCGTTGGAGTTTTTCACGTCATCGGAATAAAAGGCAATATGCGACGTTCTCGGACAAAATTTTGTCATTTATGTGATATCGCGATGCAATGCATATGTACAAGACTATAGTCTTCTCCATTCATGATGTGTAAATTGAAGCAATTAAATATTCTCCAAGTCATCGATCTTTCTGTTTCAAGGCAACTCGCGCGCGCTGCAATGCGCGCTGCTGGATTGTCGAGGTAACACCTCCACGGCGTCTTCAACGATTGGTTCACAAGCTCGTTCAGAAAGTTTACAGAACTTGTTTCGTCAGACGATGGATATCCTTCTAGTTGAAAAATCCGCCCTTCTTTGTAGCAATCGATAAATCGACAATCCCGAGCAGCATCATACCTGTCAGAGGACACGCTCTTCGACGCTCCCTGCCTCTTTTCTCTCCATAGAAAAGGTCTCGGACTTGGGCTTGAGCCATCGCAGCATTCGCTTCCAGTGCAAAAAAACGCGACAAGGCATTATTCGAAGAGCGCAGAGACGGATCGATATCGCTCGACTTGTTCCGTATCCTGGATTTCCCGCTCGGTGC
>Ga0080006_1159554_pt1 | contig 35845 bp, 36 predicted proteins | sample RS3BMetagenome_FD_69209 | JGI IMG/M metagenome (GOLD analysis project Ga0080006, IMG submission 69209) | Ferric oxide microbial mat and aquatic microbial communities from Rainbow Spring, Yellowstone National Park, USA - RS3B (SPADES... ...
CTCTTTCGACGTGTTTCTCGGCTCAACATAGGTTATGGGAACTCCATCTAATTTCGCCTTGTATTCAATGAATTTCTGAAGCTGGTAGAAGGACCACGAGTTCAGACCATAGTTGAATGATCTTGTGTGCTTCCTATTATTCCTTATACCATCAAGTTCTTCGAGTTTGATTCCTGCGTTCTGTTCTTTAGCAATTTCCACGATCTTCCTTGATACCCTATGGTTCAAATCCCTGATTAACCTGTTTTCCCTGTTCTTGATCTTCTTCAATAGCCCGTTATCTCTTTGCCTTTTGAAGCTTCCTTCTGATTTCCTTGTATTTCCTGTGTATGTGTTCGGCTCTTTTACCGAGCTTCCATACCTTCCCTCTTTGAGGATTGGCTACCACGGCGATGTGCCCCGTTGTATTTCTGTCAACGCCTAACTATGTCCGTGGCTCGATCACTGGTTTTTCAGGTATAGTTACGCTCACATGTGCGTATTGTTCGTCCACTTCTATCTGGTTCACCTTCTCAAAATCATCTGAAACTATGGGTTAAAAGGAAGTTAGGGGTTTGGGGGAAGCAGTAATTCTCAGTTGCTTTAGCGATGAGATACACGGACTTCCCCCAACTATTTATACATATTTTTGTATTTCTATAAGCGATGATTATCGCTACCAAAGTGAAGCTGTACCCCAATGAGAAACAGAAGATTTTACTGGAGAAGCACTTTGGTAGCTGCAGGTTCGTCTACAATTACTTCTTGGCGAAGAGGGATGAGTACTACATAACACATAAGGGTGCTGAAAAATCTTCTTTGAACTATCTGGACACACAGAACATGCTCATAGAACTCAAGAAGAAGTATCCTTGGCTGTACGAGGTGAATTCCCAGTCACTTCAGATGTCCCTGCGCTTCCTCGACAACGCGTTCAAAAACTTCTTCCATAAGAATGCTGAGCACCCGAAATTCAGGAAGAAGGGTAGGAACGATTGCTTCGTGGTTCCACAACACATCAGGATAGAGGGGAACAGGATATGCTTCCCAAAGTTCTCTGAGGGTATCTACTTCAAAGGCTCCGTGGAGAAATTATCCGAGATAAAAGGCATTAATCAGATAGTGGTAACCAAGGATGCGGGGGACTACTACTGCTCCATAATCTATGAGTCAGGAGGGGAACCACCGGGGAAGATGCTACCCTCAGCGGAGAACTCGGTTGGCATAGACTTGGGTGTAGAGAAGTTCGCTACGCTCTCGGATGGTACAGTAATAGGGAATCCACGATTCATCGAGAAGGTTGAAAAGAGGATAAAGAGGTTGCAGAAACAGCTTTCGAGGAGGCGGAAGGGGTCGAATAACAGGAGGAAGCTAATACTGAAGCTCCAGAGGAAGTACAGGAAGCTCAGGAATATGCGTGAGGACTTCCTTGACAAGGTGTCGACCGCGATAGCCAAGCGGTACAACACCATAGTCTTCGAGGACCTCAACGTCCGGGGGATGATGCGCAACCACCATCTCTCAAAGAGTCTTGCGGACGTGTCCTTCTACGCATTCAGGTTGAAACTTGAGTGGAAGGCCGCCAAATATGGGAAGAACCTCGTGTTGATTGGCAGGTTCGACCCATCCTTCAAGTTGTGCTCCGGTTGCGGGACCGTGAAGCATGACCTGAAGCTCTCAGACCGCATATACCACTGCGAGGTGTGTGGTCTCATCATAGATAGGAACTACAATGCGTCGAAGAACATAAGGAAAATAGGGTTGATAAAGGTAGGGCTGGTGCGGCCCGAATCCACGCCTGTGGAGACCGCTACGTCGGGCCTGTATGGGATATACCCGTACACGCAGATGTCGGTCGTTGAAGCAGGAAGCTCCGAGGCTTCAGCTGAGGAGTAGCTCACTACACGGTGTGCTGCTTTCGACTTGTACCCGCGGGAAGCGAGGAATTCACGCCTCTTGAGGCCGCCGCCGTAAACTTCATAAGAAGGGAACCGAGGGTAGCCGTTGAATTAGGAAGCCCGCATGCTCCAGCTGAGGGAAGATGCCACAAAACTTAGCCGCGCGAACCAGGCGGGTGTCAGATCCGTGTCCGCGTTACCAAAATTTTAAATTACAGTTTTTGTTTACGTATTTGTGTCTACGGTAGTTAGTGTTAGGATAAGAAAAACCCTTAAGGAAAAAGCCAAGAGGCTTGGAATAAACGTAAGGCAAGTTGTTGAAAAAGCCTTGGAAGAATCAATAAGGAGTGAAGAAAAGAAGGAGCTTGTCAACACGGCGAAACAAATAAAGGCGTTGTTAGGCGACGTGGGTGAACAGGAGTGGGTGAAAACCCTAAGAGAGAGCAGAGATGAAAGGTAGCTACCTCCTTGATTCCTCCGCGATTTATCCTCTGCTCGACCATGTGGAAAATACAGACATCGAAAAGACGCACATTTTACGGTTAACCTTCTACGAAGTGGGTAACATAATCTGGAAAGAGCACTATCTATTCAAAAGGATAAAGGATGCGGAAAAAACCAGCAGACTGTTCCACAAACTCTTAAGCTCACTCAAAATCCTAGAAGACCCCCCGATGGATGAAGTGATGAAAATCGCGGTGAGTCGAGGACTAGGCTTCTACGATGCGTGTTACATCGCTGCCTCAGAAAAACACGGACTAACACTAGTTTCAAACGACGCAAAAATATTCAAACACAGTAGTGCAATAAGCTTCAATGGTTATAGAGAGCGCGTGCGGTAGAGTCCAGCCATGTCAGGCACCAGTTACTGAAAAGTCTCGCTTTTGCTTGGGAAGAGTCGCGTGAGGGCGGGTAAGCTGAAAGCAAGCTGGAAAGACCCACTGTGCTTCGCCTGTGTGTCCACGCGCTTCTTATGCAGGCTGGAAAATGCTAACGAAGAAGATTATGATAAAAACCTTGTCCGGGGCGTGATCTCTGAGCTACTAAATGGCTTTCGGATTTGTTGGAGACTATCCGAAGGTTTATTGTATATCGGAAGAGTATGATTTGTATGCTTGGCGTTTTGCTCAAGGTGGGTAAAAAGGGGAGATTTATACCAAGAAAAAATGGGGGAGAAAGTGGGTTTAAAGCTTGGCGATAAGGTCTACGCGACGGTCCTTGAGGAAAAAATTATATTGGAGGTAGTCCCAAACTCGGATGAAGTTTTGGAGGAACAGAAGATTACGCGGCTCACGCCTGAAGAGGCTGAAAGAATCAGTGAGGAGGCTCAAAGAGAGGCGGGTATATGGCCAGAACACTGATGCTTGATACGAGATATCTTTTACCTCTCTTTGGCATAGACGTATCATTACGACGCTACACCGAAATCTTTCCAAAACTCATTGACGAGAACTAGGTCTACTACAGTCCGCTGACTCTGGTTGGGGCAAAGTGGATCATCCTTAAACTTACTATGTGCTGGGGGCGTATTCTCTGCTAAGGAGAGCGCCGCCGAAGCACATCGCCCAGAGAAGCTCGGGGTAAACCACCATCCGCTCGGCTCCGCCTATCCCCAGCCCCAAGCCAACAAGTTCCGAGTCAAGAAAAAGGAACAAGATCGTGGCCGCCCCCATCGCGACCGAGAAGTAGCCGAATAGGCCTCGGATGATTTTGTATGATGCGATTGCGGCGAGTCCCCCGAAGAGGAACGTCATAAGCGAGAACACCTTGTGCTCGGCGGGCGTAGCCTCGGTGAACACGCCCACTCCGAACACGCCCACTCCGGAGAGGGCTACAAGCGGGGTGAACACCTTTGAGTGGTATGCGGCGTAGAACAGCGCCGAGCACACGAAGAGGCATACTCCAAGCGCGGTCGATGAGTAGTCAAACAGGTTGTGGCTCGGAAGCTCCACGCACACTCTTCCCAACACCGACGCGGCGCGGCACATTGTGCCCAAGTCGCTCACAAAGTTGTTTGCAACGTTGTATTTTTCCCCGTCGATGAACTGGGATATCTGAATCGAGAAAAAGTATCCCAACGTCGAAACGAGGAGAAGCCCGCCGCCCGCAGCCGAGTAGCGTGAACGCACGCAACCACATTCCCTCCTACAGCTTAAAAGTTTCGCTTAACAACGTATATACGCTGCTAGCATTGCAAAAGCCAGTCGCTGACCAGCACCGGCCACGTCATCATTAACCCGACCAGACCAATTATCAACACCAATATGAAATCCGGGGTAAACACCACAAGCACGCGCATATCTTAATGAAGTAGATATTGATACGGGGCTGTGATGAGTAATCTTAACGAAACGACGTGTTATCGTTGCCCGCAAGTGGTTCGGGGTTCACGGAGGATCAATGGTCTGCTTCTGATATGGACTGGTTTCGGTGAACAGGTCCAAGGGTTGAATGAGTGCGGTTCTCCTTGCAAACGGCCTCCTTTAGCCACGCTCAATGACTTGAGTGGTGAATTGCCGCGATAAGGGTCGTTCCCAGCACATCAGTGAATCCTACGAGAAACCCGGTCTTATGAAACCTTCAAGCGGCACTTAAATAGTATTGTTGCTTACCGATATGGTTTATTTGGACAGGCCAAGTGGGTTGAATGAATTCTTCTCCAAGCATGCCTGGTCCTACACGAAAAGCGAGGGCCACGCGAGGGGCGTCGATCTTTCAGCTCTAATCGCATCACTGAAGCTCGAAGGCGGCGAAGTCGCGCTTGATGTGGCGGCCGGCACGGGATTCACTGCAATGGAGCTTGCGCGACGCGTAAAACGCGTGATAGCCATGGATGTAACCCCTGAGATGTTGCGGGAAGCCGAAAGACTCGCGGGTGAAGGCGGATTCACGAATATTGTGTTCAAACAGGGTGATGCACTAAGCATACCCTTCCCGGACGAGGTGTTCGACGTGGTGACCACGAGGAGAGCCGCTCACCATTTTCCAAACATACAGAAATTTCTGCGGGAGTCACGCCGCGCGCTAAAAGACAACGGTCGACTGGGTGTAGTTGACATGTCTCCCATAGAAGAAACCCAGGGATTCGTTAACATGATAGAACGGATGCGTGACCCCACCTATAACAGGGCGCTCACACCCACGGAGTGGGAGACTGAGGTCACCCAGGCAGGGTTCGACGTTGTTCATAAAGAGATATTCACCGAGGAGGTCACACTTGAAAAATGGCTTTACCCCGTCAAGCCGGACTCATCCGAGGCTGAGGCTGTGAAAGACGCTTGGAGCAAGGCTTCGCAAGACGTGCGCGAACTACTCAAAATAAAAGAAAACCCGGCGGATGAAATATCATGGTTGAAGCATAGAATAGTTTTAGTAGCACGCAAACTTCCCTTGGCAATTAGCGCACAGTAGACTGCAGCAAAGTGTATTGAAGAAAGCACATCACATGGCTCAAGATAATTAACTTCATACGTGGAACTGTTCCCCATTATCCGGACAAGTCTGCAGCTTCTCCGACGCCCAGACGGGCATACGCTACTTTCCCATGTACAATTGTCGCGACCGGTTTTACCTCTTTCAGATTGCTTGCTTGACGCGGAAGGTCTGGTAGAAACACCGCGAAATCCGCGTTCAGACCCGCTTCGATCCTACCAGGGTGTCGTCTAAACCCAGAAGCCGTGCGCTGCCCCTTGTATAGTAGGCCACCGCTTCTTTGAGCTACAGGCGTTGACGTGGATAGGGAGAGTTGACCACGTAGTGGATACCATACATCGGGCCAAGCGGCATCGTATCGGAGCCGAATCCAAGCTTGAATCCTCTTTTCAGAAACTCCCTGAAGTTGTTGTGTTAGAGCCACTTTGCTCCAAGTCTTTCCTTGTACATGTATCCAAGGAGAGCCCATTCGAGGAAGTTCGGCTGACACAAAAGAAGGGTGTTAGAACCGCTGAGCTCGTCCAAGGTCTCGTCCTTTACCAGTTCGAAGTGTTCAATGGAGTTCGTGATCGAACTTCGTGCGAATGTCTTTACAGCTATAGAAGTCGCCAGCTCCCCGGCTACGCGTTAAGCAACCGGGATCCATGCCCTCACGGCCTCTCGCAGAACGCTTGGAATTCTTTATTCATACTCAAGTTGTGCACTGGCCACCCGTGGTGGGCGGCTGTACGCGTATCCCTCAACCACCCTAAGGTAGTGGACTATGATCAGTGCCACGGAAACCAAACCGAAGACGATGCTAGCCAACATCGAAGTAGAGGCAGTACAGAAAAATAAAAGGCGTTTCGTAGACGGAAAAGATGCCGCCCCCACTGAGGTATTGGGTAGGAGACCCGTTTTACAGCTTAGCCATAAGTTGGTGCAGACACTGATCCGTGGTTTTGGTTGTTATCGTCATCGGTAACTCGGCTTCGGCTGGCCCGCCCGGGTACTCTATAGGCACACCAGGCCAAAAGAAACAAGTCAACCCCTCCCCACAGCCGCTTCATTAAGGAAGGACGCGGTGTCGCAGCCCTTTTACAGCTCTTCCTAACGTCCTCCTTGCCTTTCAAGGCGGGTGTTCCCGGTTTGTGGGAGCCTAGCATGGTCTTCACGCCATCGGGTTCACGATGGGTTGCATCGAAATCAGCCTCTGAAATAGAGCATGTCCCATCCCCTACTACAAGATGTTGCAGGTCCAGTTGCAATCGGCGTTGCGCTCGCGCTCATATGCCGAAGCCAGAAGCACCCGCCGCACGTCCTCAGTCATTTGACAGAACAATGTTGCTGTTCACTGGTACTTGGGCGGAATCCGTCCGCCAGCTGAAAGCCGTCATGACTTGGCACAGTCTATATAAGCATATTCAGTGAACCTGTTCCGCGAATGCCTTTTTCAGGCGGGTGCCGATGAAATAACCTTAAGGGATTGAGTCCATGCTCCCAGTCGGTTCGTCGTCTCATCATGACCGATGCAACTTACGGTATTTAACCGTCCAGCTACCACAGAAGACAGGTATTCTCCTTCAACCCGATTACAGTCAGCTCCGCATAGAATACTGGCGTGACTGAGGATGGAGTCTAAAGACAAGACATTGGATCAAACCGTGTCTGATCAGCATGTGTTATTTGTTCTAATAGTAGGGCTGATCATTGGTTCAGGGATTTCGGCGCTACTTTACTCAAACAGCGCACATTTCAGCTCGGTTACTGGAGAGTTGCTTTTAGTTTGGGCTACGGCTTTTTTAATATATTTCGTCTGGAAGAAACCGCTTGTTACATTTACACGTACGGGGGATTCCCACCAGCACTCCAAGGCATCATGGCTACGTCGATGGTTGGTAACCACTAACCACCGCGACGTTGGCGTGCTATACATCTTAACCGCATTTTACATGGCTTTTGTAGGAGGGGCGCTGGCTCTGCTTATGCGTGCACAGCTGATGTTTCCGGGTGGTCGTATCCTCGTAGGCCTCCAATACAACCAGGCGGTGTCGGCACACGGTTTGGTCATGGTGTTATGGTTTCTTTCACCACTGGCGGTTGGCCTCGCTAACTATGTGGTGCCGCTGCAAATAGGCGCAGAGGACTTGGCTTTTCCCCGTCTGAACGCACTTTCTTACTGGCTGTACGCGTTTAGCAGTCTACTCCTCGCGTCATCGTTCTTTATGCCCGGAGGGACGGTTAATGCGGGTTGGACCCTGTATGCTCCGCTCAACAGTTCACAGTATATGCCTGGGCCAGGTCCGACCGCAGCATTGCTGGCATTAATCATGCTCATAGCCTCTGTGACCGCAACCGGCGTAAACTTCTTGGTTACCGTAGCTATGATGCGGGCCCCCGGTGTGACCCTGTCGCGGGTACCGATGTTTACATGGTTCATCGTATTCACTTTGATACAGATGGTGTTCGCCTTCCCCACAGTGCTTGCGGCAGCTTTGATGTTGGGTGTGGGAAGGGTCGCAGGCACACTTTACTTCACAAATGTTGCCAGCGGGGCTTCGATGCTCTGGGACAACTTGTTCTGGTACTTCGGCCACCCCGAAGTCTACATAATACTTCTACCAGCTTTCGGTGCCTTGGCTGAAATAATACCCACATTTTCAGGCCGGCCGACCATATACGGGAAGAAAGTGTTTTTGATGGCAACGTTTACCACGGTAATACCCCTAAGCTTTTTCATATGGGGGCATCACATGTACACCACCGTTCTACCTCTTTTTGAAAAAGAGGTGTTCGAAGTAGGCACCGAACTGATATCTGTACCCTTCGGGCTAATGGTGTTCGGGTTCCTGTGGACTCTTGAAACCGGGCGTATCCGTCTTAAGACTCCAATGCTCTTTGCGCTGGGGGCTCTAACACTCTTCATCATTGGGGGAATTACCGGCGTGTTTCTGTCCTCTATCGTGCTCGACCAAGAATTTAGGGGCGCCTACTTCGTGGTCGCACACTTTCATTACATAATGGTCGGCACCACCTTGTTCGGATTATTCGGCGCCATATACTACTGGTTTCCGATGATGACGGGAAGAATGTTTAGCGAGAAACTTGGAAGGATTCACTTTGTGCTTAGCTACGCGTTCTTCAATTTAACTTTCTTCCCAATGTTCTTCTTGTACCAAATGCCCAGAAGGATATTTACCTACAGTGTCCCAGCGTGGGCTACACCGAACCTGATCGCCTCTGCGGGGGCCTTCCTGTTCGGAGCCGTACAGGCTCTACTGGTGATTAACATAGTGTACAGCATAGTTCGCGGGCAACCTGCACCCCTGAATCCGTGGCAGGCTGAAACACGGGAATGGGAAACCGGTGAGCAAAAAGACGGCACAAGGGAGGCGCCCGTCCTAGTCGACACGATGGCTGTGAAAATGCCTGTGACGCAAATACAGCCACAAAGACAAGCAGTTCTGGACCGAGCACAACCTAGCACAGGCAGGCTCCCCATTTTGGAGGCGAAGAAATTTTTCTCCGCCCTAATAAAAAAGGTAGCTACTATGCCCTTTGTGGTTTCGCGTAACAGGGATCCCACTGAGATAAACGGACAACCCGCCGGCTCAGCCGATACAGCTGAATGCTCTGCGGCAGAACCTGATGCTTCCGTCACGCAGTTACATCATGAAAACGGTAAACCTGTCATAATCGCAGGGAGCATGGCCCTCGCACTTGCAGCTTTTCCCCTGGTCAAGTTCTATGTGGTCGCTGGGCCATTGTTTGCGACGGGCGCGGCCCTAACCTTTTACGGTTTGTTTGGATGGGCTTCCGACAGCATCAGTGGCAGGTTTTCTGTGTCGAAGCTGCAGCCCAGTGAACACTGGCCGTTTACAGGTACACCACGTATGAGGCTGGCAGTCTGGGTTCTGCTCCTTTCGGAAGTAGTCATGTTTGCAACAATTTTAACTTCAGACATGTATGTCAGAATCCTTACACCTAACTGGCCTTCTACCGGTTCGTTGCATCCCTTGGGTCCCGGAGTCGTTTCCACTATAGCTCTTTTAACAAGTAGTCTAACTGGCTACATGGCTCTCGGCTCCGCTAAATCGGGTGTGTACGAGCGCGCCTTAATCTGGCTAATTGCCACAATCCTTCTAGGAGGAGCGTTCGTTGGTATTGAGGCTGCAGAGTGGATAGGACTATTCGCAAAGGGGCTTGGGCCATCCACCAACAACGCTCTATCCACTTACTTCTTTACCACGGGCGTCCATATGGCGCACGTACTTACGGGGTTACTGGTGGCAGGATACCTGTTGGCGAGCTTGTTAACGTCGCGTAAATCGACGGAGTGGTCATCACTAGAAGCATGGGCAATATACTGGTCATTCGTAGACGCTATCTGGGTTCTCATTTTCATATTCTTCTATTTGGGGTGATAAATATGGCAACGCATTTCAAATACAGCAGAAGCGACCGCCACGTGGAAGCCGGACAGGAACCGGGAGTAAAACCAGTCGTTGTACTGCTCATCTGGGGATACATGGCCATAGCTACAATAATTGAAACGCTCGTAGCCAGTTTCCTCCTGAGTCGAAGCGCCACGGTTGGATACAGTCTGATTTTGCTGCTTGGGGGTTCGCAGCTGGTGATGATAGGCCTATATTTTATGCATCTCAAAGATGAAAACAGGTTCGTATACAGGGTGTTCCTAGCTTCCTTTATCTTTGCCATCGCTCTTGCTTCCGGAGTCCTTGTTTCGGTGGTCGGCCTCAAATGAGGTTGATTCAATGATGACTCTTTCCGTTTTTTCGCCGAACGCTGTCTTATGGTCCTCCTTGTTCTACCTGTTTCTTGTATTAGGAGCTGGTACCGCGACGCTTGTCTTGGGATACATGGTTTTTTTAGTGGCGCGGAACAGGGAAAAACCAGACCACGGCGTAGGAGGTGTATCTGCAACAGGTTCGGGTTCGACAAGGCGATTCCTGTTTGTACTGGTAGTAATATCGTTGACAATAGGTTCTACGCTTTACGTGTCGCTGGGAGTCGCCACCGACCCCTACTTTTATCCTCCCACCACAGGTCAGAGGCTTGTAGTTGATGTCTATGCTTTCCAATGGGGATGGAACTTCACTTATCCCAACGGAGTCTCTCTCATTGACACTTTAAGGGTTCCTGTCAACACAACCATCCTGCTGAATGTGACGTCGAAGGATGTATTCCACTCACTGGGGATACCCATGCTAGACGTCAAGGCGGACGCCATACCAGGCGCGTGGAACCAAGTATGGTTCCTTGTCGCTGCTACCGGCAACTATACCGATGCGATCAGGTGCTACGAACTATGCGGCGTCGGCCACTCTTTCATGGTGGCGAACCTTATTGTGATGCAGCCATCGGCGTTCTACCAGTGGTACAATGGATCCACCTAGTATGAACGGATTCTCGGCAACTGCCTCCACCGCAAATCTACTTTACGGCTTCGGACAGAACGTGTCTGACAGCCCTGCGGAGAGCAGTGTCGAGAGTTGAAAGTGGCAGCCCGGTTTTCTGCGAAAGTTCTCTTGCGGATACTCTTCTGGGTATGTCAAAGTAGCCATGCTCTAAGGCGAATTTTAGGAGGAAGACGTTAGCTCTTGACAGTGGTCTACCCTTCGACACCTTCATCCTGACACCGCGAACTCCAGTTTCGTTTTTGATGCGTTCGAGAACCCGTTCAGCTTTGCGGACGCTGCTCAACTCCGTAGTCCAGTGAACCTTACCCTCGGAATCGACTTTTTCTTCGACAGGCATGGACTTGTGGGATGAATAGGAGGAAAATACCCTGTAAAGCGGACAACTGGTGGATGGTATGGCAAGCTTAACCATTGTCGAATGGTTACTGCTTTCCGTCCAAACTTGGATTAAATTTGCCAGTGGATAACTGCCGAGCCAACCTAAGGCTTTTTTCAGCGTGGCGTCGCTCTTAGTGTATAATTCACCAACTTCAATTATGGTCTGCGACCTTATCTCCCACGATATGTAGCGCACGTATACCCCCATTGAAGTGAGATGACATGCCCAACAATTTGTATACTTAAACGAGTAGGTCACATGCATTTTCAAAGACCAAGCTGTCGCAGCTCCAGAGTCGAAAATATAACGGCAATATTTAACTCTGCTGAAGCCGCAAGCGGCAGTCTCTGCGAACAGGGAAAGGGAGTGCAGTTCCTCAGCGACAACGGTCCAGGACAGAATAGATCATAATTCTTTCAGCTGTATTAATCCAGTGTGATCTCAAGAGAATTCTTACTTATACGCTCAGAATTTTGGTTACGGAGATCAGGGGAAAGATTCGGCTTGGCTAAGCTAGGCTGTTTGTTTAAATGGATTTTGTGTCTACTTAAGACGAACGGTGGAATTCTTCGTGGTCTCTTGTAAAGCGGGGGATTCAAAGGTGTCAGGCGTCACGTTCGACGTGAACTATCCGGGCCCTGCACTAATGCTCGGTCAAAAATCTCGGTGATGATGTGTATCTCCGGTTCACCGGATGGCTCCGGCGAGAAATACTTCAGCTTATCAAGTTCCTCGATCGCAGCAGCGGAAAAATTCTGTAAGGCGTTGGCGAGAGCATTGCCTTTTATGCCATAATCATTGTAGTCGTATCCATTTTTTCCGAAGACGACTTTATAATTGAAGCCAAAGGGGTACATGACGGACAACTTACTCGTGAACCTTATCGCGTGAATGAGTGGGGTTCGTCAACCATTTTATCCATGTCCCTCTTCGAAAATTCGATGTACTCTCCTTGACTCAACGCTGGCTTTGTTAAACTGTTGCGCACCGCTGGATAGTTGTGAAGCAGGGAAAGGGCTGCCAAATCTTTGAAAAATCTCCTTAACTTAAACCTACTCTACATAAAACAAGATCGGTTTGGTTTGAAGGCGTACTTTAAAGCTGGAAGCTATGCCTAGTTATGGCTGCCAAACGTAAACGGGGAGAGCGTGATGGTGTTCAACAGGTAGTAGTATGAGTATGTGACGAGGAGGCTCGACCGGGGGCTTGTGTTTCAGGTGATGACTGCGTAGGCTGGGTCTGTTTTGCATTCGCCACTGGCCTTCTTTGAGATTACAAACATTCGTGACCCATGCTTTAGGCGTTAGTTCATGGATCTCGTATGCGGACACTTGACAACCGTACCCCTAACATTCACTACCAATATTTTGTCAGACATTCTTCGGATCCGACACAGGTTATTCATGCGATTTCTTCGTCCAGCAACGGGGTCTTCCGCTTGTAGGTTCACAGACCTTAGGAACGTGATTCTACAGATTATAATCCTATGGTCAAATGTTTGCAGCCACTTGTCACCATATGCAAGTTTGGGGCCTGGGTAGGCTAAGAGCTCCCACCTTAGATAGGGATACGCGGGGTTTTCAATCAAGAATCTAGGTTTTCGTGGGATGAGCCAGCCGTTGCCACGGCGTCAGTGAGATAAAGTGCTGTGGAGACCTGTACCCCGTAACCCTAGAAGAGGGAACCAAGCACGCTGCCTGAAGCGGGAAGCCCACGCGCTTTAGCCGTGGTAAGGATGTCACAGGTAATCAGACACTGCGGTAATAACCTGACAAGCGCGAAGGTCTTTCCCTAGAGAGGACTCACATACAAACATCGCGCCACCTAGCCGATATCCCGTGGATTTTGAGGTATTTGATAATAAAGACAAGCTCTCCCACTAGTAGACTATGAGTTCTCGTCGGTTTATCGTCAGTTACTTCCTTTCAAAATCGGAAGCCTGTAGAGATGACATATGGTAGTAGAGCATAGCAGAGACTCGATGCCCATCTTCGACCTACTAAATAATTAGGGTTGAAACAACCCACTTTTTCGTGGGCGTGTAGAGGAGCAGTTTTATCGCATGAATATCGTGTAGCCGTTTGTTTAACGAGTAATCAACGTAGCCGTGTGTACGCTTCAGTAGGTATATAGATTTGCTTATGTATAATAACTGGGCTGTGATGTATCTATCCAATGAGCATTTCGTAAGCGTATCGGTTAACGGGACTGAAATTGGGCACTGTGTAGTGGACGGGTTTTTTTCTAAGTATGGTAATCAGGACGGAGTGAATTATGTTGGACTCGTGGCTGAGGCTCACTTGGTGAATTTCCTTGAGAGTATCGGCTACACCGTTGACCTGCTATATAGCCATAACGTGGAGATCCGGAGGATAAGCGGCCTAGGGGTGGACTACGAGCGTATGGAGGACTGTGAAGATGTTTTGGAAGACATGCCTGCCGATATTCGGAAAGTGATAAACGAGTTCACGCATCGTGGTGTGAATATCCAAGTTGACCATAAAACTGGAGTGGAAGTGTTGTTCGAAGGAAGAATGCTCTGTAGATGGGATTCGGGGGACACGTTTAGGTGGTTCTTGGACTCAAAGGTCTACGCTTCATGCAATGATGTTATTTTTGCGCGAACACATGAGCCATTTCTTTTGGTATTAGGTCTGCTGGCTCTTGATCTGGTTTATTTGTGCTCTGGGGTCTATATTGAGAACGGAAGGTTGGTAAGGTATAGTAAGACCAAAGGGGGATCGGCTGTGCGGACTGAGCTTGAAAAAGAGGAGGAGTTCTTAGATGCTGTGGAACGTGCGCTCGCGGAAGTGAAGATCAACCTGGAAAATCATTGGGAACACGGTATTCGTGTCTCTAATAAAAGAGAGGTCAGAGAAAAGCTTTGCGAGAAACTCAGGTCAGCAGGATGTTTGTTCTAGCCCATTCCTGTGGACGCATTCGGCGTACAACCAACCTTATCGCGTTCAATCCTGACGAAAGTTCGATCAACCATCGATATAATGAACCGGCTCCCTCCTTATTGACTCGGGCGTAAAGACATTTTACACCCTACCTCTGCCCGAGTGCCTGGCCTCTCGCCAGATGCATTTGTCAGAGAAGTGACCTTTCGACATAAAACTATTTATTGCACACCTTAGAGTATTTGCTGTGAAGTTAAGAAACCAGCTGGCGTTAGTGAAAAGATATTTTGATGAGTTCTGCACCAGGTTGAGTGGTAGCGCAGACAACTACGCGCTTGAAAGACTCAGCCAACTGGTTTCGCAGACTTTACTCGACCTGTCAGCCATGATGGTCACAGAGAGTACCGGTAGAAAGCCTGGGAGCTATAAGAAGCTGGCTAGCTGGTTAGCTAGGGAGGCGGGGCTCACAGAACAAGAGGAAGAATTCTTGGTTGGACTTGCGGGTTTCAGGAATATGCTTGTGCACGGTTATGCTCAAATTGAGCCTGAAAGGGAGCACAGTGCATTCTTAGAGATAAGCCAGAAAATGCCCTCAATCCTCGACAAGATAAGCGTTCACATTAAAGGTGACCCGTCACTCTCGGATGTTAGAAAGGTGAGAAAGGCTCTGAAAAGGTTTGGTGTGATGTATGCATACGTTTTCGGCTCGGTTGCGAGAAAGGGTAGTGGGCGGGACCTTGACCTCGCAGTAGTTTTTGAGCGTGAAGCTGATCTGCTCAGGCTTGGCAGGCTGCTGGAAGAGGTGGCCGACACTCTGGGTTTAGCTGATGGCCTCGTGGACCTCGTGGACCTGGATTCAACTGACCAAAGCATCCTCAAGGCCGTAATAGATGAGGGAATAGTAGTTTACGGGGGAAAAGAAGCGGCTGAGTACCTCGAGAAGAGATACATCGAGCTGCTTGATCTGACATCCTCTCAACCCTAAGAGGCCGGAGGCTCACTTCTAGCTGAAGCCCTGCGTGTTTTTTGCCTGGTATCTTCGTGAGCGGCTGGTGAGACCGGGGACACCCACATGGTAAAAACTGTGTCTTGATACGCCGGTATCCGCTCTCCCTATTCGTACACGGTACATCAAAAATTCATCCCTAGCTGCAATTGTCCCCTGAGCACAGATTTTTGATCTACCGTAAAAGGCTAGGCTTTGGAAATTGTATAAGTTAGGGAGGCTCCGGTCATAACGTTAATCCTGTCCGGATCTCGACAGGGCTAGAGCCTTACGCGCTCAAGGGAAAAAATGATCTGTTTGAGTGTAGTATCTAAGCTATAAGGCATTCAGATATCGGCTTCTTGGAGCGCCAAAGGACGCATCACTGGTAGCGGCGTTTCAGCTTTGATTATGTCAGCTCTAACCCAAATCAGGCTTGGATTACTGGAGATGTGAGCAAGAAAGCTTCGACCTTCAGTTAGGGAGGAGATGAATTGCGAAAGACACAAGAATGTGAAAGGAGGCCATGTGCACGTGGGAAGTCCTGTGGATAAGTCCTTCGCAGAAGGAGAAGGCGTGCGGAATACTCCCACAGTGAAGCGAGTCAACGACTGGTTTGGAGCGTCTCCGCGGTTGTCTCAAGCGTTGCGGGTGGAGGCGTGTCCAGATTGCGTGTAGACAGGGATACATGCAAGGGGAGCGCTGACACCCCCAGAGGGGCGACTCTGAGGATGGCGGAGACCCCGAAACTCAGGGTTGGAGGCTCTGCAAAACGCTTCCGGACCGCGAGGGGTGGAGGAGTAGCAGCAAGCAAGCAAAAGCAGAGCCTCCGGTGCTTTAGCGCGGAGAGTATGTCAGACACGCCCTTGTGGATATTAATTCTTCCCTATTAGTTGCCTAGAATTGGAAGCGACGTGACCTATTTACCCCTTGTGACTCAGTGCAGATAGCGTCTGGAGAAGCAATCAACACGTTGAGCGCCCAACGCCTGAAAAGTATTTATCCAGGCACCATCTCAGTGTATCACGGTGTGTTTAAATGTATGTTTAAACATATTTCTTTTATGGTTAAAACAATCACCATTAGAGATGACGTTTATAGAAAGCTTATAGCGGCGAAGTCTGGGGATGAAAGCTTTAGCGATTTTTTAGAGCGTTTAGTTGGAGAGGTGGTGAACCCTGTTGACCTGTTAAGGAGCCTTAGGGAATCGGTTGAGCTTACTTCGGCAGAAAAAAAGGAGATACTGGATGGTATCAGGCATAGGAGGTTTGAGAGAAGGTTTTAGGCGTGATTATCCTGGACTCCGACGCAATGATTGAAGCCATTGACAAGCATTCCCGGCGTGGTGAGAGAGTTTTGAATGCGATGGCCCAGACCAAAGAAAGCATGGTCACCACATCAATAAACCTACACGAGGTTCTATACGGGCTCCAGAGGCTTGGTAGACCAACGCACGAGCTGATACGTCTACCAATAGTGAACTTTGAGAAGCAGGATGCGTTGCTCTCTGCCAACCTAGAGCTCGAAGCCAAAAACCGGGGTAACACGGTTCCGCGGGTTGACGCCATGATAGCGTCCATAGCGATAAACAGAAACGCCGGACTCCTAACGTTCGACGCACACCTCGAAGTGTTCAAACCGTTTGGGCTGAAACTATTTACGCCTTAACCCAACAACTCTATTCCAAACCTAACTTAAGGGGGTTAGGGGGTAGAAGTCCCCTTCTTCCCTGTGAGGGAGCCGCAAGGGCGGGGTAGTTCACTTAAGCTTCCAAACATTGGATTTGTATAACTAAATAGTGTGAACTACCCCGTCCCTGGCTACAGACACAACATCCGTGTATGGGGCACAATAGGCGCCAATCGCGAATTTTGGTTTACACTACAGCATCAGGTTTCCAAGTGTTTGATTGTTCACCCACAGAATCAAACTTAAAGACGATTTTTGTCCTCTATACTCGTCTTCTCTGTGCCTGACGGACTAACCAACTACCTGAATGAAGATCAGAGGCTTCTTTCTAAGTCTGTAAGCCGGCCACTCCTCGCTAAGCTTATGAGGCCTCAGAAGGTTATGACTTCGTAGCCTTGGTTCACATAATGGGCTATTCGCTCACCCGCCGGAAGAAGCGTGAGCCCAAGCGCCTCAAGCTGTGGCTTTATGTTCATTCTCTCCGCCACGGCGACACACGCAGAGTCCACAGCCTTTGCTTTCGCAAGCTCCTCGAAGTGTTCCTTGGCGGCCCCGGTAAGCTTCGTAACGTACTCCTGACTCGGCCCAAAAAAGATCACTTTCAGGTCGTCATATCTCTTTGCCCTTACGGATCTTGCAGCAGCCACTATTCCAAGCTCAGCCTTCGCAGGCGAATCGTTACCGCTCACAATCAGAAACAGTGTTTTGGCCATAGATGACATTTGGTGCCGAGTGTTAATTAGGTTTACAGGCGCGCCGCAGGGGCCACATCACCAAGGCTCATCTCGCATCGCCACAGTAGGGTACGCGCACACCGAGTTAACGAATATACGTCTATCATTGGAGCACCACCGACGCCCCCGGTGCAGTGAACGCGTGCAATGAAAACGCAAAGGGGATTTGGGGGACAGCACGTTTACTACGCCGAGCACGTATCAAAAGGCGGTAGCCATCAAGCCTGTCGCCTAACTGACAACTTTTCACGTAAACTTGCCAGTTATCGACAGATTTTATATGAATTTTTTCAGTTGATAATCAAGGCGTCTTTAGTCTCTCAGATGAACTTCCAAAATTCATGATGGGCAGACAAAAAGAGCATTTATGAGGATGGACAAGTAAGGAAGGCGCTCGGCAATCCTAGGTTCACCTCTGTCGCAGAAAATCGTGTTACTGATGGGGCCAAGGCGGGTGGGTAAAACCACTTTTTTGCAGACGAGCATCATGAGTCTTCTGGAAAGCGGCGTGAACCAACCAAGATACTGTTCTTTTAGTACGAATCGTTGAATGACAAGGTGAAGCTTGCCTGAAGCATCCGTACAGGATCGGTTCGAGCCTTCGAATTTGCTCACCCCTCAACCGGCAGCGAATGAAAAACCGGGTTCAGTCTAAAGTCTAGGACCGAAAAAGATGGTAGAGAAATACCTGAAGGTGTTCCAGAAAGCGCCCTTCAATCCCCACACATCGATCGAATACCGATCCAGCGAAAATCGGATTTTGTTTTCGGGCGGAAGCTATGTAAGGTGTACTGCTATGCTACAAAAAAGATGCCGCTGCACTTTTAGTTCGAGCAAAACACGAGGTTGCATGGCTTGAGCCTATCTAAGTATATTTCAGGCTATAGTGAATACTGGGACTTACGAGTTATTTAGTGGGTCCCTGAACCTCTATCCATATACCGTCGGGGTCCTCGACGAAGCCTATCAGGTAGTCTTTGTTGTCGCCCTTCTCGACCCAGGGCTCTACCGCAATTCTTCCGCCGAGGGACACAAGCTTCGCGATTTCGTGTCTTACGTCATCCGTCTCAAACCCAAGATGGTCGAGTGCTTCCCCAGCCACATATCTTGTGTCGTAAGTGGATCCTTTGGGATACCAGTTGAGTTCGAGAAGCTGATGCGTTTCGGGATCCTCAAGCTCTACGAACACCCCTCCGTGGCTCATAGATCCTCTTAACCGCTCAACCAACCCCAGGCCTTCTTTGTAGAATCGTAGGCTCCGCTCAAGTGAGCTCACCCTGATACCCGCGTATGTATAGCGCATGGTGCCTTTTTCGTTCCCTCTAAGGCTATAAGACTTTGCGCCGGGTCGGGTTGTCGGTTCCAGCTGCTTTCGTAATCCACGAGTCCAGAAGTTTACTCATCTTCTGGCAATAGAGACGCTGAGCATATGGGCGTGGTAGTTTGCTTGATGGCCTGAATTTCGATTTGAATATCATCCATCTATTTCCGGCTTGGTTAAGAGGCCGTAGTCGTCGGCTATCATGATACTTTTGCTTAACGCCTGCCTCCATGAATCTTTTTTGATCATTTTGATTGCCTCATCGGGCGTCCAGCATATCGCATCAACAGGCTCAATCATCTCAGCACCTCTTCTCGGAAACTCTAGGCCGACAAAGTGATCGGATACTATTATCACATCTACGTCGCTCCAGTAATTGAAGTCGCCACGCGCGTAAGAGCCAAATAACACAAGCGAAATCCTGCCCCACTTGGCACGTAACCTGCAAGCAAGCTCATTCAGGTAGGCAAGTACCTTCTCTCTTTCCGTTCTTCTTCTTTCCAGGAATTCTTCTAGCACTTGGAACACCCCTTGACCCAATCTATTATTGCCTTAGAGCAGGATTTACACTCCCGCGCCATGCTCTCAGTGATGTGTTGAGCCGGGAAACCCTCGGTGTACGCATCAGGATATCTGGACGAAGAGTATAATCCGTCCAGCAGTGAAGAGCAATAACCCAATCTGTTCCCGTCGCTTGGTTCACACAGCCCCTTGAGTTCTTGGAAGAATTTTACCAGGTTATGACCGAAGGAAGCTATACCCAAACTCCTGAGTAGAGCTTTCATAGCGAACTCAGCCGCCTGTTGAGCCTTGAAAGCGGCCCAAGAATACCCACCCGCTTGAATATCCGCGTCTATAAGCGAAAAGGTGTACTCCGCTTGGACCATCCGCCTGTGATATTCATCGCAATCCACCGCTATCGTTAAGAAAATCCCAAAGAGAGAATAAGCATTGTGATGTTTAACTTGATGGGGGTTTAGGGGGCGGAAGTCCTCTTCCGTTCTGTGGGGGCGGGGTAGTTCACCCAGTTTGGGCGCATGGTTAACAATATACGTGTAAGACCAGTCGATGTAAGAACCACGGGGTGGCGTATCCAAAGGTACTTCCTTTCCTGTAACGCCCGAATCGATATAAGGCCAAAGGTGACTTCCGGCCTAGCTTCAGTTAATACGCTCTTTATTGAAAAGTCAGGGGGCTTGGCTTGGGGGAAGCTTTATGCTCGAACGCTTTAGCCCGGAGACACACGAACTTCCCCAAGTCGAGACCCTAGGTATTTCGGCTGCCCGAAAAGAGCATCACCCGCAGGCAGCTGGGAAGCTATGCTTCTAAAGATCAGCGCCTCCGTAGCCCGTCCTCAATCGGGGCGGGCCGTGGAATCAGGAAGCCATAGGCTTCAGTTATGGGAGGATGCCACCGATTTGCTCTGTTTGGCCATTTACGATGCAAACCATTTTTACAATGACCTGAACAAAAAAGCTCCGAAGCTTTAGCCAGGAGAGTATGTCAGTTGATCTGGCATCAGGCCTAGAGGTGTTTTTGTATATCCTACTTTTCTCCCGCTTGGCTTCGGTGCTAGTCTTCGAAGTCCATTTCGGAGGATCTTGGTGCCCTTGCGAGTTCTGAGACCCTTCTTTCTATCTCATTTCGTATTCTCCTTACCTCCTCGATCGGTTTTTGTTTTGGGTCTTGAAGTTTCCAGTCTATAAGCTTCTTACGCATTTGCATGACTATGGGTCGGGGGCACACCTCCTCGACGGAGCAGCCCATGGTGATTACAAGGTCCGCCTGGTCTATCATCTCGGGCGTAAGAAGCTTCGGAGCCGATTTCGAAATGTCGATTCCCCTCTCTTGCATAACCTGAACAACTAGGGGGTTGACCGCCTGTGCCGGAAGCGTGCCCGCGCTTGAGGCGTCCAGCCCGAGTCTCTTTGCAAAAGCCTCGGCCATTTGGCTTCGACCTGCATTCTCTACACACACAAAGAGAATCTTCAACCTATGCTCCCTCCCCTTCCCGGGTTGCCACGTAGCGGTCTGCATGCGTCTTAGGTGTAAACAGTCTTGGCCTGAGCCAGAGCGAAATGTATACGAGCGAAATCATCACAGGGACTTCGATTAGCGGACCGACAACCGTTGCAAACGCCTGGCTTGAGCTCAGGCCGAACACAGAAACCGCCACGGCTATCGCAAGCTCGAAGTTGTTGCTTGCAGCCGTAAAAGACGTGGTCACGGTGTCTTCGTAGCCGAATCCGAGCTTCCAGGACGTTATGTAGGACAACCCGAACATGAGCACGAAGTAGGTCACAAGCGGAAATGCCACTCGGACGAGCCTGAGGGGTAACTCGACAAAGTATCCGCCTTGGAGGCTGAACATCACAACCAGTGTAAAAAGAAGCGCTATAAGCGCGGTTGGCCTTATCCGTTCAAGGAATCTCTCCTGGTACCAGCGGCCACCCTTACGTTGTGCAAGCCCGTATCTTGAGGCAATCCCGAGGAGAAAAGGCACCCCGAGGAACACGGCCACGCTTTTTGCTATATTCAGTGCGCCCACATCCACAAAAGCCGAGGACGCCGATGGGTCAAGCAAGCGCGGAACCACCGTGATGAAGAAATAGGCGTAGGCCGAGTAGAGGGCAATCTGGAAGGCTGCATTGAGTGCAACTATGAGCGCCGCATACTCGTTGTCTCCGCCGGCGAGCATATTCCACACAAGCACCATTGCGATGCACCTTGCAAGTCCGACAAGGATAACCCCATCCCTGAGAAGTGGGAAACCGGCAAGGAGAACCCAGGCAAGAGCAAACATCAGGAAGGGCCCGACCACCCAGTTCAGGAAAAGGGAGTAGCCCATCACCCTCTTGTTTCCGGTGACCACCCTCCCGATTTCACGGTAGTTCACACCGGCAAGAGGCGGGTACATCATCCAGATCAGGCCTATGGCAATTGGAAGTGAGACGCCTTCCACCTGAAAAGAGTTGATGAGCCTGCCTGAGCTAGGAAGGAGGTCGCCGATGAGAACACCGGCCACCATCGCCGCGAATATCCACACTGGAAGAAGCTTGTCAAGGATGGACAGGCTACTAAGAACATTGCGGGCGGGATCTCTATCCAAGAAGCAAGCACCAGACTTCAGCAGCTACAACTCTTTCCCGGCTTGTCTAGGAGAGTTATCTTTCCGCTTGCCCCGAGCCCCTGTTCGATCTCCTCGGGTTTGGGCAGCCGGTTCTTGTCCGCCTTCGAGTGGACCAGGCGGCCATCGCGATGCACATCGAATTGCCCCGATTCCCCGCAGACGAGTCTCAGCACGAAACCCTCGTCGTGGGCGTGCGCTTCGAGTAGTGAACCCGAAATCTCAAGCGCTTCGCCAAGGTAACAGTCTGCACAGAACCTGATTTCGTAATCCATGGATATACTACAGTGTTCATAGTATTTATATTATCGAGTTCGAAGTATTGTAGTTACTATGAACAAAAGCAGCTAGGAGGTGTGCATGTGCGCGCTCGATGGCACAATGGACCTACTCGGCAAATGTGGTTGCTTTTTACGGTCAACGCAATAGGAAACCATGGCTCGGTCAGATTCAAGGAGCTTTGCACGGTACTGCACGTTATCTTGCCTTCAACACTTTCCTCGATCATGCGGCAGCTTAAGTCCCACGGAATAGTGAAAAGAAGCCGTACGCGGAGATACCACCAAGGGTTGAGTACAATCTGAGCGCAAACGGCCTGGAACTCAGAAAGGCAATCATCTCACTGTTTGTCTGGGCAAACAGACAAGATGGCTACTCTAGGATAAAGGAAAACTGCGACGCATCCCAGTACGTAAAGGTCAGTTTCTGACGCCCCTGCCTCCACATATGGGATACCTTTCAGGTACTCTAGCATGCCATCAGGTAGCCCAGCATTTTATTTGTATAAAGCGTAGTCACCACTCACGGGGTTAGCCTATACTCCCCAGGCACAGCCCTACGGGTGAACACCGTGTCATGAACCTCTCTAAGGGAAGGAACTATCCATCCCCTCTCACGGAAAGGGGCTTCGGCTTCTTAGCCCCAATAAAGTTAAGGACCATCTGACTAGGCTCGTATACTCGCTTTTTCAGAAACGAGGGAGGGATACCGACGTGGGGCACCCAGTTTATTTTACCCTTGGAGCTCCAAGCCTCGTTTGCAATTGGGTACCTTTTATTTTGTGTTAAGGCACTTAGGATGACTCCGCGACACGTTTTCAATTTGACTAAAAATTGATACGTATATTCATTTGCAACGATACTGAATGTGTCGGAAAGGTTCAACCCGTGGTGGCTAAAGGGAAGAAGACCATGTGTATGTGGCGTGGGCCAGTTCAGCCGTCAGTGGACGCCCGAAGAAGCTGAGCATGTGTCCCTGGCAGCTTTCTCCCTTAACTTTCTCATGGGCCCAAGACAGTGGGTAAAAAACCCTCGTGGAACTGGTCATCCATGGACTTCTTAAGAGGGTTGATCCGTACAATGTGTTCTACTTTTCGTGCGACGAACTGGTGGACCATGCAGGGCTCGGGGAGGTTCTCGACTCCTATCTCCGATCTGCTAAAGCTCGAGGGCTCGGGGTCTGCTACATTTTCCTGAATGAAGTAACATTCGTAAGCGACTGGTGGAGAGCGCTCAAACAGAGGGTCGACAACGTCTCGCTTACGCAGGCTGTGGTCACGGCAGCGGGTTCTTCGAGCATAGAGATTGCAAAGAGGAGGGAGACGTTTCTGGGCAGGCGGGGCTAGGGTGAGGGCATCACGCCGATACCGCTCTCTGCTTTGTACGTGGATGCCGTACGAACGTGTGTTAAAGGCTAGGTGCGCACTCGGATCATGTTAACGGACACACTCCCAAGAACGGAAGGACCCGTAAAATCCAGACAGCTGCTGCTTGACCTGCATCGCCTCATTCCCCGGCGTACTGCAGGCCAATACCCATTTGTTTAAGAGCGCCTTCGGCTTTTGTGAATTCCCTGTCACTCGTCAGGAAGGCCTCAATGGGGTAGCCTTCCTCTCTGAGCACCATGGCGTAGGATAGGTGCAATAAATCGAGACTTCTTAGCTTCAGCGTGCCCGCAAGCCCCATCGCCCTCGCCACCTCGGGGCTCAGCTTACCAAGCGGAGTGCTCACCGGGCCACTCGACGTGCCGAGCATCTTGAGATCAAATTTGGACGTTGCAAAGATTGTGTATCCCATAGCCACAGTGCTGTCTGGGACACTCAGGCTCTTCGAGACAGCGGAGAGTAAATCGGTGCGACGTGAGACAGCGGCGGAAAACTCGAGCATGAAAAGCTCTGAGACCACTTTTTCAACTCTGGTTTTCAGCGACTTTCTTGCGGCCTCAGCCTGACCGGGATGGGCATCGTCAAGCGCCTTCACCACTACGCTTGTGTCCACGTAAATCAAAACCTGTCCCTCTCCAACTCGAGGCCAGACAGGTCTATCTTCTTTGCTTGGTAGAGTTCATCGATTAGGCTGACAACCTTTCCGAGCGCCTCCACCCCACCGTGTGAGTCAAGCCCCCTGTTCAGCAAATCTCTGATGGCTTCGCTCCTGTTTTTATAGATTCCCAGGGCTATGAGCGTATCCAGGGCCTCGAGTGTCTTTCTGTCCAGTCGAACGGGTATGGTTGTGGTCACTCCTATTCGAATACGTATACGTATACCAAATAGAAAAGGCTTTCTTCTAACACAAACGCCAGAGCAAACCCGCCTGCTTCTGAAATGATTAGAGGACAGAAGAGCCGTCTATACATTTGCTCCAAAGCAGGACGAACCCTCTGCAATACTACTTCTCGAAAATCATGCGCCTTCCCGTCAGGGGCTTAATACGATTGATTCTTCTCCGCTTGTCCCGAACTCGTATCATACGGGTGGTAACACCGAGTATCTTCCCCGCTTGCTTCGGGGTGTAGCCGCGCTCCAAGCTGTCTTGATATCTGCATACTCGACAATATGCATTATCCGTTGGCTGCAGCTCCCCCAACACAAGCCTTTGCGTTTCCCTACATGTTGTAGGGGAGCGCAGGGACCAGGCGGCCACCTGGCCTTCTGTCTGCGGTACTATCCATGAGTCAACTACCTATTGCTCTGAGACTGTGGCGATGTCCGGGAACACGACCGGGACTCTAACCGCAGCCTTCGGTTATCAGGGGAATCTGTGGATTCGTGCAAGCCCGCGTCCGCCGGCACGAAATCCAGAAACCGGGATTCTATCAGGCTTGTCCCGTGCCCCTCGATTCAGAAATTTTATTCTGTAAAAAATATGACATTTAGATGGATTTATATGGTACTTCAACATAAAATATGAGGATATGTCATGAGTGGAGGAAAAGTTTCGACTTCGGATGTAACAGAACAGCGCGAAGCCACAAAGAGCCTGACTCCGCTTGCGTACCTGCTTCCACTTCGGCTCACCGTCGGTTGGGACTGGCTTGACGCGGGTCTCAGGAAACTCATGCTTGCCCCCGCCAAGGTAAACCCTTCATCTTCATCGTTTGTGCTCAATAAGTTCGTGTCTTTCCTTCCGCACGCAGGTCCGTTCACGTTCCTTCTCAAGTACTTCCTTGAGAACCCGTCCGTGGGGGGTACGTTTCTTGTGACCTATGCGGTGGCAGAAGTGATAGTGGGTGTCTTCCTGATCACGGGCCTCCTGAGTCGTCTTGCGGGTTTCGGCAGTGTGGTCATGGCCGCGGCGCTAATGCCGGCCTACTGGCTTGGTTCCACGTGTGAGGATGAGTGGCAGATCGGAATTCTGCTTGTGGCTTCAAGCGTGGTGCTGATGCTCATGGCCTCAGGCAGAAAATTCGGTCTCGACTCGTATCTCTTCGTAAAGTTCGGGGACAGGCCAATATCCAGCCTTCCCGTGCTCAGGTGGATAAAGTTCTGGTGATCGAAAGTGACAACAGGAAAAACTGAAAAAATTGCCGTGATTGCCGCGGTGCTTGTGATGGTGTTCGTACTCGTGACGGGCCAGGTTGCCTACGGAAACGTCTACGGCCACCTCTTCAACGACAGTAAAGCTCCTAAAATACAGGTGCTGAAGGCATACGTGTACACCACGTCCGGGGGCACGTACGTGTTCCTCAACATTAGCGATGTGGCAGGACCAGACGCGTATCCGGCGTCCGTGACCATGCTGAGTGTAAGCAATGCAACCTACCACATGACTCTCTATGCACCCAACATATCCTCTTCTGTGGTCGGAATAACCCAGGCCAAGTGGAACCTGGCAAGAAAGGGGTATTCGAACTACTACAGCGGTCTTGTGATTCCACTCGGGGCACAGGCGGTGTTTGAGCTCAGGCTTCCGACGCTCAGTACGGGTGAATACACGCTCACGCTCTACACACCAGCGGTTCCGCCGGTGTCCGTGAGCCTGCAGATAACAGCTCAGGCGGCTTAGAGCTGAACACCCTTGGTTCTTACACTGCTTCAGATGGTTCTTTCGGTTGTCTCAGGTGTGCTCGTGGGTTTTTCTCTAGGACTCATAGGCGGCGGAGGCTCGATACTCGCAATTCCGCTTCTGATATATTTCGTGGGGTTTGACCACCCGCATATTGCGATTGGGACTACGGGTCTTGCGGTCGGCCTGAATGCCTACCTCAACCTGATCCCCCATGCAAGAAAGTCAAACGTGCTATTCAAGGAGGGGTTGATATTCTCCGCGCCAGGCGTCGCCGGTGTGCTTCTCGGAGCCCAGATTGGGCTGATAACCCCCGGCAAAAAGTTGCTTTTTATCTTTGCACTGCTCATGATTGCGATTGCAGGGTATATGCTCAGAAGAAAGTGCGTGACCCTAGCGGTCGAACCAAAGACGCTACACAGGAGCCTTCCGAAGATGCTCGGCATAGGTTTTGCCGTGGGATTTGCATCCGGCTACTTCGGAATCGGCGGCGGGTTCCTGATAGTCCCCGGGCTGATCTACTCGGCGGGCTTAAACATAGTGAGCGCGTTTGGAACTTCGCTGGTATCGGTGGGCACGTTCGGTGTGCTCACGGCTGCAAGGTATGCTCTGAGCCACGAGCTTGATCCCCTGATCAGTGCACTCTTTGTGATCGGAGGCGTGGGCGGCGGATGGGCCGGGGCGAGGCTTGCCACCCGAATGCCAAGAAGAAGGCTCACACAGGTATTTGCGGTGATCATAATCATCGTGGCCTTCTACATGATATACGCAAACATAAGTGCGCTCTGAATCCTGGCCCACACGCCTGACAGGTTTCCTCAGGCCAGGGCCTCGGGTTTTCTTTCCGAGCCTCCTGCCTGCAAAGAGGAAAGGGCCTCAAACACGCTCTTCGAATCGGTTTTTGAAAAGAGCACGTAGATTTTGTTCCCGCTTCTTATTATGTTCTTTATTCTCACGCCTTCCTGGGTTAGAACCTGGGCCACGAACGCGGTGAGCCCTGGTGTGTGGGAAGTGCTCTTGGGAAGGATTATTCCGAGTAGCGAGTTTTCGTGGATCTCCTGCGCCCCAGAGGGCCTGAGTCTTGCAAGGCTTTCGGAGTCCATGATCACAAGTGACCAGTCGACGGTCGAAAACACTATTAGAAGCTTGGCGGGCTGTGACGCCGACTTGAGCTCATAAATTATATCCAGTGCTTCGGCGGGGGTTGTGGAGATCTCAAACACCCCGGGAACAACCGTGTACTCGGCGTGCCCGAGCATGTAGAGTAGCTCCGTGTAACCCGCGGATGTACCCTTTGTGGAGACGCGCTTGAGGGCCTGGACCACCGTGTTTACGCGTAAGCCGGTCTGGGTTTCTCGCTCAAGTGCGGGGATGAGCATTTTTGCTACCGCCGAGTAGTTTGCGATGCCGCTTCTGATCGAGTACGAAAGAAGTGGGTCGGAGTAAAGGATCTTTCTCAGAGCCTCCGATAAAGAGCTTGTCATAGAATACATAAACTCACCCAAACTTATTAGATTTGTCAAATACAAGAATATTCGCTAGGGGTTGACAAGGCGGGTGACCAAAGGTGTCTAGGGTCCGTCAGCCTGAGTCAGGGTCTCGACAGGTACCCTTTTTCAAAGGCACTCTTCCTGTGCGCGACCCACGTTGACAAAGCTCTTATATACGCGAGATGAGAGGGTCTTACGTATGAACCCAGCCTATGAAGGGGTCGTTTCCACCGCGGGATAGCGGGTGCAATCATCGGCATGTTACTAACCATAGCCGTGGTCGTTTTTGTCACGCTTCTTTTCTGGGCAGTCACCCCTGTTCGGCCAGCACACTCCGGAGCTCAGGCTGGAAGGCTTCAGTCATGGGGACTCCATAGGCTTCCTACGCAGAGGCTTCGAGGAGGCGGGGCTACCCTTCAAGAAGGGGATCTTGGAGGAAGCCGTTGAATACCTTGACGGCGTGGCGGGTTGGCTCGACGAGTTCGGGCTCAGATGCATAGAGGAGGGAGCGGTCTCAGAAGACGTGGCACGCCAAGTGTCTCAGCTTGCGACCGAGCTTGAGCTCGAAGAAGTTTTCGCATACTCGAAGAACTGTTCACTCGTCCTCGAAGTGCTTGGCAGAGGAATAAAGAGTTGGAGCCAGATAAGGGGTACCTTGAACAAAGACTCGAAAGAACCCTGAACGACTTCTTCAGAATCGCGCCCATCGGAATGAGCGCTGTCAGGAAGAGGACGCAGCGGAGCTTGACGACATCCGTCCCCCTGATGTATTCAAGAAGGTTGAGCACATCTGCCTGCTCTGTTCGTCCAGCTCAAAGGGTTTCAGCCTCTGGACCCAGTAATCGAGCCCCTCTTTCCTTCTGTAGGCGTCGTTCTTCTCTTCTTTTTCTTCCTCTTTCCCTCCGCTTTTCTCCTCCTTCACACAGCTGAAGGCTGGTTTGTCTTTTAACTGCGTAAGGGATTCGAACCCTGGATTGAATGCGGGGGGGGGTGGGTGGGACTTCCGGTATACATGTGGTTCTCAAAGCAACTGCTTCTCTGGCCTTGCCTGCCGGCGCGACGCCATGTCTACAACTGATCTATCGTGTTGCGATTCTACCAGACCAACAAAGGCTTGACATTCGTGGCGCTATATACGACATTTTTTGGCGAAGACTTCCATACGAACGTTGATCTCTCCAATCGAGTTGGGTAGGAGGACTGGAGAAAATTCGGCGAATCCTGCGCTGACATACTTCTCATATTCAGCACGCACTTGATCCGGCGTGCCAATGATCGCTTCTGGATCCTCTCTCCGCATCCTGTCGATAAACGCAGCCTTGCTCTCTCCCTCCTGTCTCATCTTCGAGAATTCCAGAGCCTCTGCCAACATGTCCTGATCCGACTCCATCACGACGAAGTGTTTGAGAACCAGAGCCGGGGTCTCCTTTCCTCTGCCCGCTTCCTTCGCTGCCAGTCGGGCAACTTCGAGCTTCTTCTCGGCGTCAGATGGGCTGCGGCAGTGAATGTTTAGGACGTCAGCATACCTTCCCCCAAGCTTCAGCAGTCGCCGAGACCTCCTTTCGCCAACCCACACTGGAGGGAATTCGTTCGTCAGATTCAGGGTGGACGCGTCCAAACGGTGGGTTTTCCCATCGAAAGTGAATCCATGTCTGTTTGTGCTCAGCCCTCTGACTATCGCTATTATCTCTTCGAATGCATCCAGCCGTTCTGCTTTGGTGATATATCGGAAGCCGTGTGAGGCGTACTCTGCGTCATTGCCGCTTCCAACGCCGAGGCACAGGAAGGACCTTCCACCACTTAGAGCGTGGAGCGAGAGAGCGGAATTTGCAAGCACGACCGGATGCCTTACCGAGGCACTCGAGGCCATCGTTCCGAGCTCAAGTTTGGTTGTCTTGGCAACCAACGTGGAAAGAACCACGAACGGGTCGGGGCGGTTGTTGGGTTTGCCGGGCAGCGAGTAGTGTTCACCCACGCCAACTCCATGGTAACCGAGCGCTTCCGCCTTAATCGCGACAGCTGAGAGTTCAGTAGAATCGGTCGAATTCACTACCAGGGGCAAATAGTACCTGGATGCCAAGCCACAACACCAGAATCAAAGGGCACTAATTAGCCTTTCCTTCTTCTACCTTCGCAGATTGTTGTACCGTTAGAACACTACGAATTAGATGGGATCTGCGGTCGCCGGGACTACCGATCAAATATTTGGCCGGAAATCTTTGTCAAGCTCTGGGAACTATCCACTGAAACTACGGGGCCACGTGTCTCGAGCTGTAATAGACAGAATGGTGCAAATCCAACCAGCGAAAAACAGAGATCAGACAGAGGAATTGGATAGGTACTGGTTGGATGCAATGATTCGCTATGTTGAACTCGTTGAGAAGATTTGGAACCAAGTTCGGATAAAGGAGATCAATCTGCTCGTAAGGGTCGGGAGTGGAACGTCCGTTCTCAACCACCATTCGCAAGGAGCTGAGCGAAAGGCTTGCGACAACTCGAGATCTGATAAAAATCGGATTAAGCTGCCGGCCATATAAACTTAAGCTCCATAACCTCCTGCCATGAACCTGACCAGGTTCCTGAACCTGATGATGCGCCTCCTCCTTGCGTAGTGAAGGTCGACGAGGAGGTTGAGCCAATTCCTCATGTGAGCTAGGTCGCACCCCTCCATGCAGGAGTAGTAGGAACCCCTCGTTCCTGTCCTTCAGGTACTGGTTGGCCCTCGTCTCCCTTCCCCAGCTCAGCGAAACACCCAAGCCAAGTACACTCACGCCCGTGATACCCTGTATAGCGCCTTTCAGCTCCTGCCGCCGGCTGAGTTTTGTGAGCGCGTCCGGAAACGTACCATACACTCCCCTGGAGGAGTTGCCCGAAGCCCTCACGTCCACCAGCGCGAAGTTTCTCTTCACAAATTCGTGCAGGTACACGTTGATGACCGAGGTCTTACCTATTCTCCTTAGCCCGGTAATCAGGACTATTCTGTTCCTCCTGACCGGGCTGCCAAGCGCTTCAGGCTCCTTTTCCCGGTCAAACAGGCCTTCCCTCCTGGATTTGGGCTCAGGCGAGAATATTGTTACTACCACCTTGGTAGTCGAGTCCTCTACGGAAATGAGATCCATTCAGATCTCTTAAGGCGTGCACGATGCACGAGACTGAGATACTCTCCTCTCTAAAGGTCGGAGCTTTCTTGCTCACAGATTGTAAAGGTGGGGCTGGCGGGCCGAGTCCACGCGTGTGGGAGACCTCTGCTTTGGACCCGCGTGAGATATATCCAGCGGACAGGTGTGTGTCGCCGTAGCAGGAAGCCCCGAAGCTTCAGCTAGGGGTTGCTCACAAAGAAATTCATGCTGTGCGAATAAGGGTTGTGTCAAAGTTTGGGTGTGGCGCGCCAGTACCGCAGACATGGTTAGTGAACACGCAAGAATCTGGAGAAGGCTGACCACGCAAACGGTGTATCAATAGCTCAGGGATTCAGGAGGTTTTCGAGGGAACGAGAAGTACTACTTTGGGTGTGTAGAGACAGCGTGTACCTTCTGTGACAGCTCCAATGCCAAACGGGATTTGTTCGGACCACTCTGGGCTTCTCAGAGCTATTCGTAGAGTGGTGTGGCGGAGGCGATGTTATTGGCTGCTTATCCTGATCCCATCACTGGGTGAGCTGCAGGTTTATATTGCTGGGTGAATTGTTATGATTGGTAATAGTCTTCTGTGGCTGAGTCTCTTATTGCATCTGTCGTTGAAAAGTTCCTAGGGGACTACTTGGGGAAAATGGGTGAAAAGCTTGCTAAGGGTGGCAAACTCACGGCCTCAGAGGTCTCCCTTCTACTTGTAGCAATGACTCAGCGGGACATTTCCCGCATATACTCTAGGATAGACGAAGTCAAGGCGGATATGGATCGAAGGATTGATGCTCTTGATAAGAAGATTGATGATGTAAAGGACGACCTCACTGGGCAGATCTCCGAGTTGAAGTCCTCTGTGGGCTCTGAGATTCGAGAGCTGAAGTCTTCTGTGGATTCTCAGGTTTCTGAGTTGAAGTCCTCTGTGGGCTCTGAGATTCGAGAGCTGAAGTCTTCTGTGGATTCTCAGGTTTCTGAGTTGAAGTCCTCTGTGGGCTCTGAGATTCGAGAGCTGAAGTCTTCTGTGGATTCTCAGGTTTCTGAGTTGAAGTCCTCTGTGTCCGCACAGATTGCGGACGTTAAGGCTGACACCACCTACTTGAAGCGTAGTTTGGATGAGCTGCGCGACAACGTGATCTCGGTTCTTGTAGAGAAACTCAAAAAGGAGTAGTTTAGGGGTCTCTTTGTTCTGAGATTCTCGGAATAGTGTGGTTTAAGTTGTATTGCTCTATGATGCGGTGCTGGGGCGCATGTTCCTTACTTAGATGGGTGAAGCCTCACCGTTACTTGTAGCGGGAAGCCTCCTTAGTAGGAAGTGTAAATGTGGAGACGCGGTGGCGGTTAATCAGGGGTTACTTGGAAATGGGTGGCCAAGCTTTACGTCTTGGAAGAAGTAGAAGTGATATTTCCACGAAGATTATTGGGATTGTCACTACCCAACTTGCGACTGAACCAAATGATAGGCGTAAGTGGCTGATTGAGGTAGGTTTATAACCACGAATAGAACGAATGCTATAATTGCGGACACTACAACCGCTTTCAAGGAGTCCCTTGACCGCCTTATTGATTCGTGTGGTATTGCAGAAACTGCTAGTACTGCCTCTGGGCTCGTCGGGTGAAATCTTCAACCCACATTTTCGAAGCCCATTCTTCTCATCAATGATTTGAAGCGCGGGTTGGACCGTATTGCGTCGAAGACGAAGTCGCTGTTTGCTTCTGGTAGGTAGGCCAACCGAGAATCGTATGCTTTCTCGAGCCACTTTATCGCCTTCTGTGTGTTTCCCAGGTTGGCGTATGCACTGGCCACGGCAATAGCAAGCTCGGGTTTGCACCTCGCCTCTTTGAGGAGCTCTTCAAGCAGTCTCTTCAGTTCTTTGGTCATGCCAGCTCTTGCGTACGCGTAGGCTAAGTCGTTCATGAAGGAGGGGACTCTTATATCGGCCACGCTGGCGAGTTCCTTTACTCCTTCGGCCACCATGCCGGCGCGGACACGGGCAAGCCCTCTGTTCCCGATGTTGAACGCGCTGGTCGGATCCATTTCTAGTGCCCTAGTATACATCTCAATTGCTTCCTGGTTGTACCCCGCGTAGAGAAAGATTGTGCCGGCGTATGACGCTGCGACCTCGGAGACTGGGTCCAAGTCGAGCACCTTTCTTATTTCGGCCGTAGCTTCATCAAAGCGTCTTTCGTGCAGCAGTAACGAGGCGATTGCGCAATAGGCTTCCACATAGCTGGGTTTAAGCTCTACGGCTCGCCAATACTCTCGCTCCGCGCCTGAGAAATTCCAGTCGAAGATCGCCATCGCTCTCCCCATGGCTAAATGTGCCTCTGCCAATGTCTCGTTGAGCGCCAGTGCTCTCGCCGCAAACCTCTTCGCCTTTCATTCCGCTTCCCTGTTGGAAATTATTCCGTAGAATCCCATCTGACTGTAGCAAAATGATAGGTAGGCGTAGCCGAGGGCAAAGTTCGGGTCGTTGGCTACGGCCTCTTCGAAGTGCGCCGCGGCGCGCTGGGGTGCTTCGGGGCCTTCGATGCTCCTGTAATAGTGTAGTCCCTTGAGATAAAGGGTGTACGCCTCGATGTTGGATGTCGGTGCCGTCTCAAGCATCTTCCTTTCCTTAGACAGAAGTTTAACTTGGAGGGCTTCAGCCACCTGTCTTGCCACGTCGCTTTGAATGGAGAACACGTCGTCCAGCTGTTTGTCGTAATTCTCAGCCCAGACATGGCTCTCCGTATGACCGTCGATGAGCTGCACCGCTATTCGCACTCTGTTTCCCGCCTTCCTAACACTTCCCTCTATGAGGCTCCCCGCACCGAGCTCTTTCGCGACTTGGGACGCACCCTTGGGCTCCTTCTTATACTTCATGACTGATGTCCTCGCAATAACAGAAAGGCCGTTCAGTCTGGACAGAGAGGTGATTAGTTCTTCCATCATTCCGTCGGCGAAGTATTCGTCCGACGGGTCCGGGCTCATGTTGACGAATGGGAGAACCGCTATCCTCCTTTTGTCAGCTTCTCAAGCGTAGGCTCCGCATCATTTACCCAAGGCAGGGACATCTTGTAGACCCCGACAGGGGTCGCCACGTTTTTCAACCGTGCCTGTCCAAGGCTTACGAGTGGAATGTCGATTTTGTTGTTGACTTAGTCATAGACTTGGCGTGTCAGGCAGACTCCCCCGTCATCGGCCAGAGACTCTATTCTTGACGCCACGTTCACAGCGTCCCCTGAAATATCGTCCCTCGACTCCACTACGTCTCCCAAGTGGAGCCCTATCCTCAGGTGGATTCTACGCTCCTCGGGCAGTGAAAGGTTAAACTCCCTTATCGCCCTCTGTATATCATATGCGCATCGGGCTGCGTCCAATGCGTTTGGAAACTCGACCAGAAATGCGTCACCCATGGTTTTGACCTCTCTTCCGCTGTGTCTACTGAGAATCGAACGGATCAGTTTCCTGTGTTCTTAGACTAAAGCAAGGGAAAGCCTTTCATTTTTCTGCCCGATAGCGGTGTAGCCCACCATGTCGGTGAACATTACCGCTGCCAGCCTTCTCCGCCTAAGTCTTGCGGTCACGGTCTTCGTCACGCGATGCAATCATAGTTTGGGAAAAAGCAGTATATAAACAGGTTGTTCGCGACTTGACGGTGCTTCAATAGGAGGCTCTGTGCTTATCCGCTCAGCTCTTCGGTTCGTTGTTCATAGAGTGTTGAGGGGTAGCCGACGCAGCCTATGTCGTCGCACGCCAGACGCGTGAACAACTCAAAAACGGGTTATCACGTTGTGTCCCAGTTTTTGAATTTTCCTGTGAATACGGTTGACCGCCCCTCGAATTACCTGAAATTCTCCTACTCCTTTTTCTTTTTCAGAAGCCGCCTGTCTTTACTCGCCGTGTAGAACCCTCAAGAGAGGGCTGAGAGCTCTTGGGCTGCACCAGTTTTTGAGAGCTGGGTTTATTGAATTGGTTTGCCGCGGTCTACGAATGCGCGAAGCCAGCCCTTGACGCAATAGCTTGAAGATTTGGGGGTTGTGGGCACTGGTGTCTCGAGTATGTGTGCGGAAAAGACGAATAGCTACGTATTGAAGTATGCGGCTACAGAGCTTAATGTTGTGTCCAAGAAGACTTGAGAGTGCGCCGTAAGAGTCAAACAAAATCTTTGAAGGAACAGGCAAGTGTAAAATGTCTTGGTGATTGTGACATGGCAGTTTGGAAAGCGATTTTCCGCTTTGAGCGTAGATGGCGATCTCCGGATTAGACTGGGATTCGACGGGTTCAGAAGAACAAAAGTCTGCGGCGATTTCCATCGCAGCGTGGCCACTCGTTGACACGCAGGGCGAGTGGACAAAGTTTTATGGATGACCGATTTTGAATGGCGCAAAACGGTTTTACTGGATGAGAAAGTTTGACAAAGAGCACGGGCCTAGATTATGGTGTTGACGAAACCCGCGGCGGCCGTGTTTTTCGCTCACATATTTTCTGGACAACGCCTTGTGGACAGGGTGCGAAGAACGGTGTTTTCTTGGTTTGGGGCTTTTCGAGGTGTTTGTTGCGCCATGAGCGCGTTTGAAACCATACTTGGTTCGCAGTCGCGGGTTTACGGTTCTTCCATAAACCCATCCTTTAAATCCATCTTATAGTCCCCCTGAATCATGGGTAAAACCATCTACGGACGGGTTATTTCCGCGACCCTACTCTTATTGATCGCCACCACGGCTGTAGCGATGAGCATACAACTGACCACTAGGGTTTCAGCTCAATCAACTGGTAAGACTTGGTACGTAGATATCGGTGGAACACTCCCCGGCTTCCCAACGGATGAGGGATACGGCTTTTACCCTCACATGATAGTGATAGATGCGGGTGACACAGTTGTGTGGACGGTTGTCACTGCTGAGGAACACACGGTCACATTCTTCAGTGGCCAACAATCCTTCAACGGTTTCTCACCCGTATCTGTACTACCCATGCCCTGTTCCCCGAGCGCCCCCAACGTCTACAATGGTACGGGTATTTGCAGCTCAGGATTACTTTTACAAGGTTCTCAGTACAACCTTACATTCACAAAGCCAGGCGTGTACGTTTACTCCTGCG
>Ga0080006_1112960_pt1 | contig 35794 bp, 28 predicted proteins | sample RS3BMetagenome_FD_69209 | JGI IMG/M metagenome (GOLD analysis project Ga0080006, IMG submission 69209) | Ferric oxide microbial mat and aquatic microbial communities from Rainbow Spring, Yellowstone National Park, USA - RS3B (SPADES... ...
CTGGCGACCCCAAAAGACGGGACAACAGGGACACCATCGATACCAGATGAACCTGACACAAGCTTAGGCAAACGCCTTGTGGAGCTCATCCAACGCATGTTTGAAGAAGCGTACATCCCGGATGTACGGAGGACTGCCGAGGTCGTACCGATCCTCATGTATGCTTCATCGACTTTCAAAAGGCCTTTGACACGGTCCCGCATGAGGCTCTATTTCTGAAGATGGAACGCGCCGGAGTCTCCGGAAAGTGCTTAGCGTTCTTCCGTGCGCTCTATGCAGACTCATGGATGCGCATCCAACTGGGCGACAGCTCAAGAACCCCTTGTATACGAATCCGCCCTGGACTGCGACAGGGCGACCGCGCATCCCCGCTCCTTTTCAACATTTTCATCAACGATCTGCTGAACAACTGCGGACGATACGGACTTGAGGTGCCGTGGATAGACTGTGGAGATGCCCGGTGAGGAGCGCCCACATAGGAACCGCCTCGCAGGCCTTCTATTTGCGGACGGTGTCGTGCTGTTGGCACCCGCCCCGGGAACGCTTGCGGGTAGCATGGAACAAGTCAGCGCCTGGGGCCGGGCGCCCCTGGAAGCCAAACCGACACAGGGTCATGCCGGCACTTGTCATGGGATGCGTGCGCGCAAGTTGGCGACCACGGTACAAACGCTGAACGCCCACGAAGATGCGCATCTCTCCTAGCATCCAAGCAGAGCACGCGAACGCTGACAAGACGCTGCGGAGGACTATTCGGCTGGCGCAAACGCGTCTCCAGTGAAGCAAAGCGTCGACGATGTTCCTCTAATCGAATCCCAACAAGGAGCTCAAAAACACCCGCGAATTCCACAGACCATGCGTGAATGCGCAAACAAACAGATTGCCGCTCATCACGTAAGTATACGCCCAGGCCCAGCCGAGGACCGAGAGCGGCAGCATACCGCCGAGGTTCAGGTGGTGCGCAGCAAATAGCACGCTGCTCACTGGTATAGCCAGCCATACTGGCATGAAACAGGCGATTGCTGGAAGCAAGTAACCTCTGTAGAGAACTTCCTCGAAAACCGGTGCTGTTATACATGGGCCAATAGATCCAATTGCCATCGCGATACCGTCTTGGTTCTCGGGGTGAATCAATTTGCTGACGACGCTCTCTTCGTTGAGAATGTTCTGTGGAACGATAAACTGGTTCACAAAGTCAGCGATATTGAAGAGCAGGCTGCTAACATAGTAGACGCCAATTGCCCACCAGCACCAGTTCGAGTGCACCCGTGCTCTCATCCATTTTCCACGAGGAGGAAAGAAAGGCTTCAGGTTATTGCCGAGAATCTTGACGCCCATGAATACCCACATCAGGTGCCCTAGCAGCACTTTCAACGCACGCAATGTCGGCACCGTCAATGGTAATCCTATTACGCTCAAAAACAATAATACCTGCTCACATACAACGGCACCGTATCCAGAGAGCAGGTAGGCACCGAGCAGCATCAGCGTTGTCATGCCGATCTTGGACCGGGCGGTCTTGGGGAGCTCCCACGGGAGGCCGCGGCTCGGCATTGGACGGATCAGTGGCGGCAAAACGGTGTATCGCTGAGGGTTTCGCTTTCGGGCCATCCAACGGAACCAGAGGATGACGAGGATCAAAACAAGACCCGCTATGGAGTCGTATCCGACTGTGACCGGTTCCTTGCCGGAGGCAATTGCCTCCAGCGCCTCTGCAGCTGCCTTGGCGTTCGGTTTATCCAGAGGATCCGCGAACGACGCCGTATGTGGAGCAGCAAGCACAATCTTCCGCAGCAGCGGCTGGAACGCTCCCGGAGGTGCCCACGAGTGACGCGACAACACGAGCAGGTGAAAAGCGTAAAACGCCAGAACGACAACAACTTGTACCAACGCAGGCATCCGATACACAAAGGCTGGTAGCCACGCTGGCGCCCAGTCCGGTCGCTCCGTCGAATAGTCCGGTTGCCAGATGGAATTCGAGGCCGCACTCGGCTTTGCTGGTGTTACGCTGCCTGATGCGGCGTGAGCAGGCGACGTGCGCGCTACCTCTGCACCCTTCCGCAGCGACTGGGCAGAGTCCTCGTAAGCACTTTCAGAGCTCGACGAGCACCAGAGAAGACGCCGTGCAGCTCCTCTTTTGACTGGCAGCACTCCATAGCACCGTCGCTTGTGACGCAGTGTTCCTCGGTTGCAGAGCGTGCTGCGGTGGTCTGTGGGGAGCGCTCTCCTGGCGCACCCAAGTGCTACTGCGTCATTCACTCCCTGCTGCCAGTTGGGGCAAAAAGAGAAACCGATCCTTCCTTGCATCATCGCTGTTGCAGCGAGTTCCCCGACACCAGAGAGCTCCTAAAGCAGACACGAACGCTACAGAGGCAGAAACGCTTCCCTTTAAGCCTCGGTTGCCGTCTTGCAGCAGTCGGCGAGGCGCTGTCACCAGGTGCTGGGGTGGTGTGGGTGCAGCGGGCATCAGCCAGGCGGCTGCCGCAAAACGCACGATCGCCTTGGATAGGATGTTTAGGGAGAAATATGGATAATATAGTTCATCGATGCCACGATTCGTTTCAGGTGCAACTGGTATCTTCTGAACTCCTCGATATGGTTATGCCCGTCGGAACTTCTCTACACTCGGTTTAGATGCATGGCGTCAACATCCAAAGTGCGACAATAAGGTTTTACAGCTTGATCCATCATGTAAGATGTCCGGTCGTGTTTGCGGGGCGGCTCCTTCAATACTTTGGAGCTGGAATTCGATACGTCATCGGAATCAAGTTGATTCGCAACGAGATTGAACAAGGGCTCGTCAAGTAACCAATTACATGTTCGGAATCAGACGCACAATCCTCGATTCTTGTCAGTTTCTTTTACGTATAGCGTGCTCGAATCGCGCATGCTCCGAGTTTTGTGTCTTGCTGTTTCATGGAAACGCACGGGTGCAGCGATACGCGCTGCATGGATGACGACGACAAATACTCAGAATCGTTTCTTGGCATCTTCTTTGAAAGCTCGTACCGAAATTTCACATAACTTGTCACGCCAAGTAATCTATTCCTTTCGAAAGACATATATTCCTCTTTTTGCGGTTATCGACGCAGCAGCATTGAACCGCTCATGGGATACGCTCCGAGAGGCTCCCATGGCTCCTGTTTACGTTGAAAAAGGGTCTCGGACCCGGACCCCAGTCATCTTAGCGATGGCTTGTAGCAACGAGTGTGTCATCGCTGTGCATGAAGGGAGTGTAAACGGATCGGAACTTTTCAACTCCTTCGCTGGTCTGAGTACAGCGTGCGGTACGTGTTCCCTCCTGAACAACATCGCATTCCATGAATATTCTATCGAATGGAGGGGCATTCGCTTGTACATGCAGCGGATAGTACACTCGGGGGGTGAATTGCCCAGAAGAAGCCCTAAATCCTAGAGTATGGCACTGGGAACGGAAGCGGAATTTGGCATCGACGGGATTTTGATTAGCCCTCTAGAACATTTCCCGAGCGGTGAAGCAAGCGTTCATGCATCGCAGGGTAGTCCTCGGAAGACGAGGAGGTTCGTTGGATAGATGAGAAAACCCCACCGTCATCAAGTGTCGCCGCTGCGAAGTGCGCACCGATGCTACGTAAAAAGAAGAAGAAAATGGTCTGCAAAACGTCGTCCATGACACGCATCCGTGCATCAAAGACAGAAGCGACAGCCGGAAGCACCGTCATTGAGACTGGAACGTTGCGACGATCATCATCATCATCATCATCATCATCATTCTTCGACCGCTGAACATGAAACCTGAGACAAAAGAGAGACACATGCATTGAAAGCCGGTGTTACGAGTGCGAGCCATAGGAATCCTTCTCAGAAAATCCCACCAAAACTGTTGTTCATCACAATAGAGAGAGTCACAAATTTTAGGACCAGCATACCATTTCGTAAACTGAACCCTTTCGATTTCATGCGAACACAACTATGGTAAAAGTATAGGCATAAGTGCAGGCGCTTGCGTACGACAACCGGCGCTGTGCACGCGTGACGGGTAAGGCTTTCAATTGTATGGGCTCCAGGTTGTAGCGCGTTGCGAAGTTTCGAAGGGTAACCAGTCTTTCTGCTGCTTCTTGGCTGCTTGCCTGGGTCCCTGAACCTATGCAACTGGTGAAGCAAAAGCAGTGACTACGCTTTCATACGAAGGAACGAGACGTGCTCTCCTGATCTCGCCGTTGCACAAGTTACGAATCAGCAGGTGCGTGCTCCTTGGCGATTCGGTCGTCGTCTTTCACCGGGAACGGCAGCGTAGCGTTTTCAGAGACAAAGGCAAGCAAACGGATGCAGCAGTCGCCGTTCGGTGCAGTGGAAACCTTCGTGGGAGCTGCTGCGTGTCGGGATGAACGCGCTCACCGCTTTGGATTCAGCATTGAACGAGTTTGAGCAGCTAGCAAGTGAGTGGTGCACCCTAGTGAGACTCTTAGAGGCGGCTGAACTTGCGCGTGTCCGCGTAGAGCGTGGTGAGTGGGCGCCCTGGTGGAATGCCCGCCGTATCGTCCTTACCCGGCTGGCTCGGCGCTGGAGTCGGCACTTGGCTTCCAAAAGCACTGCAGCGTGCGTTACTAGCCTCCGTTCGCTTCAGCAGAGCGTCGTTCCGAGTAGCCGACCCGCTGTGACTGCAACAAGCACCAACGAAGGTTTGATCGCAACGCTCAGGCAGAAAGCACGAGAACCGCTGTCACCCCCCTCTGCACCGCTGCTCGGTGATACTGTCGAAGAACTGCCCCTGATGGAAGCGGACTTGGACTTGGATTTCACCTCGGCAGAAGTCTCGGGGCTCTGTTTAGACTTACAAGAAGTCTATCGATCGTACCTTTCGCTTCTTCCACCATTGATAGCGAGCCAGTTACCGTATCTTCGTTTTCTTGAGATCCTCGAGGCGCTGCCTCGTTCCAATGAACTGCGGGCACTGGTTGTGTTTCGAAGACTCGATGGCAGGTGTCTCCCGCCAGAGTGTTTAGATGCCTCTGCGCTCGAAGCTGCATGTCAAAAATTGTCCCCGGGTTGCCGCAATGCGTATGCCGGGTTGCTCCTTGACGTCCTCCGCTATTTGGTCGAGTTTGCGAGGCGCGCCATGCCATGGCTCTCCCCAGCACACTGGGACAGGATGCGGAGCACTGGGCGAAAAATACCTTCGATTGTTCGGACCAAGCGAGAAGCAGAGGCGCTGAATACACCGCGACCTACAAAAGCGATACTCCGGATCGCAAGTGCAAGTGCAGACCAGCGACCCGATCACGATAGCATGCCCTCATCGAAGCACTCCACACATGTGGATACCGTGAACACTCCTGTCGACGTTTGGCTCGGTCAAGAGCTCGATCAGAGCGTTGCCCCCAACCTGGCCGATATCGAGACGCTTGAGCAACATCTCGCATCGCTTGTTACAGATGATGAGTGCGGCATTTTCAGGGCCAGTTTATTGCGAACGATTCGACACGTTGAGCGCCAGCAAGTCCAAACACTGACAGAATGGATGTTTACGAATCGTGTGGAGCAGGTGACACGCGAAGACCTCGCAACGGAGCGTAGCGGGCAATGGTTCCTCCGAGCTGGACCACCAGACGCAGATGCATCGAACACAACGGGAATCAAGATCAACAAGTCCACAGCTGTGACTTCCAAGGAGGAAACCGAGAATTTCCCGGGCTGGTTACGACGTGCTTTTGCGCTTCATCAGGTCTATCGTTGCGAGATCTGCGATCCTGTCCAGACATATTATGGACCGCTGGCTTATGAGCGTCACTTTCGATCGGCTGTGCATGTGCGCGGTCTCCATCGTTTGGGCGTTTACTATACCGCAGACTGGGATTATATTGATACTGTGGCTGATGCGCTGCGACTCAAAGCACATCTCGCGAAGCTGAATGATTCGGGTCAGGTGGGCATCGTCGCTGTCGAGCGGGAAGCGGATGGCGCGCCCATGGAGGCTAGCACTGGATCCAGTCGTACGTAAGCACGTGATGATACCGCTTCTGTCCAGCGCTCGTATCGATATGCTGCGAAAACGAGTTTGGAATATGACCGCTCGTGTCGGGCTGATGACGCCTTGTTTTCGCAGCGCCAAGTCAACAGAGCGCTGGTATCGGATGCTGGCCTTGGGAATCGTCGTCATCGGGCTGGCAACTGCAGTGCAGGACCCTTTGCAAATCGTTTACGAACGCAAGCAGGCGGCGTCGTGGAACTGCAAAAGGCGAAAAAGACTCACTGTGTACGGAATAATATTTGGCGCGCGGAAACCTCAACTAGCCAATAGAGTCCGGCATTGCAACTGGTCAGGTGCACCACTCTCGTCAATGGCTCTGCTTTGCCCTGGCTCCAGCATACCGGAAAAGCGACTTGGTTGCCATGGAAGCTTGAGCTTCACCAGACGCTTACCGCGATGCGTAACAAGAGCAACATACGACGCTGCCAATGGATGCATCGATACGAGTGCGCTTACGCATTTGCGTCCGTTTCTACGCGACTGAATGTTTTCGCTCTAAACGGTAAACCTCGACTGCAGCACATTGGCGATTCCGTGTCGATTCGGAGGCACCGACAACAACCAGTAGACCTGCGCTGATTCAACCAGTGAGCAAACTCGTACTGTGTTTCACCGGATGCGACGCGACATCTAATCGCACGCAGATTGGCAGGCCTTCCATAACAATACCTTGGCGTCAGCAGTGATAGCATCTCTGGTTGATAGTGGCAGAATGAGGCAGGCTCTCTCGCCCACAAACGACTATCTCCGCGTGAAAGCTCTGGAGGGAATCATCGTCCAGTTTTCGCCTAAATGCGACGACACGGGAGCTAATTCCATCCACCCGGTATCCATTGGCTGCGAATCCAAGTCTGTGAGCGCTTGTCTCAAATGAAGCTGCGATGATGCCCCAGGTCATTGTGAAGGCTCCAATAACCATGGATAGCTCGGCAATGGACCGCTCTCGCAATGTGGCGCGCGCTTCGTACATGCGGATGCTGCGGGATTCTCGCGGTCGTATCCGAACCGATTATGCATCATTCTTGTTCGTAGCATACGCTGCAAAACCTGACCGCAGGCCGTGGTGGGCAAGCTCCTGCTTCCGCAGCAGCATCTTGCTCCAGCTGATGGTATCCGGAGTGCGCCCTCGAACGAGCAGTAACGTCTCTACGGCTTGCAACATACGCAGAAGCACGCTCCGCTGCGTCGACGGGAGCACATCCTCTGCTTGACTCCGCAGACGATGCTCGAGTCCCGCGAGACGCTTACCGCACTCCTCGGCGAAACCAAGTGGCAACGTTCCATGTTCATTATGATGCACAAGCTGCTTCAGGAATAGCAACAGACTCCCTTCGAGCAAGAGAATACGACGTCGCTGCCGCTGGGGCATTTCGCTGCTGCTGTTCAATCCCTGCAGCCAGTGCAGCACCAACATGAGTCCGAGACCCATAGTGGGCGTCTCGAGGTCTGTCCAAGTCATCATTGGCGCCCAGACTCCATAATGACCCGTAAGGTGCAGCGCAATCGATATCAGACGACCCATCGCTTGCTCCAGTTTGTCCGCGAGCGTCTCCTGGACGATAGTCAGCGTGCCCGAGATCGACGTTTGGGTGTGTCGCTCCCCGATTCCATCCTTCATCGAATTCGATAGCATCAGCGGGTACTCAGCAAGTGAACCGCGCAACGAAGCATGCGTCCACATGCCCAGGTCGGGCAACGGAAGCGACAGCCACCGTGGTGCCATTCGGAGACAACGCAGTGCCGCAGCCAGACTCAAACCGACTTGTTGATAGCGTTGCTGGAGCCATTCTGGAGACCATTGTGACTCCAGTTCTGGTAAGAGATCCGCTTCGGGTGGCGAAGTGAGCAGCGCTTCGAGAAAACCCGCAATCGCAGAGAATTCAGACAGCATCGCCCAGTGCCAGGCGTAGGTTGTGGACCAGGCCTGGCGCGTCTCTGACTCACTCAGCCGAAGCGCTGTATCTAACCAATGACGGGTGAAGGTAGCGAGTTGCGTCGGTGCACCCTCAAACGAGGACACGAATGCGTACACCTCGAGCCGTAGACGCTGCTGCGTTGCTGCAGTCGTGTGCGCACGCGCTTGCTGCAGGAGCACTGCGTACAATCGGAGCAGCATCAGATACATCATAAAGTCCGATGTTGGTCGCTTACCATCTGGAGTTAAGCGTTGATGAATGCGAGCGCTTGAGAGCCGTCCCAGGCTCCAGAGTCCCTGCTGCTGTCGAATGATCACATCTGCACAGCGCGCTGAACGCACTGCCCAGTTGAGCAGCAGCAGGACAAGCCACCAACGATGCGTCTGCTTGTTTGGCGGGGTTACCGGCGCACAGAGTGCGCTGAAAACGACAGGAAGGAAACGCTTCGCCCACTCGGTTTCATCTAAGCGAGCCGGCGACAACCAGAACTGACACAGCAGTGCGGTTGCAGGTTGTAGCGATGGCCAACGAGCCGACCGCTCCAGCAGACGCAGCAGGAGCCCTTCGCCGTACGCAAGCTCCGAGGCAGCGTATATCGTGGAGGCGGCCTCTCGATGCAAGCCTCCGTGGACGACCTGCTTGCAGAGCGCAAGCACAAGTCGTTCCGTAACACCAACTTCGAGGAGCACTTCGACAGAAGACGTCTCTGCGTCCGGGCGTAGCAGGTGCCAGCTTTGAATCCCAGCAGGATACCAATCATCGGTGCCTTTCATTTCGCTCATGACGCTTGCTTCCAGACGGTCCAGTTGCCTTTCGAGCGTCTGCAACAGCATTCGAACGTGGGATTGCATTCGCTGCATATCCAGTGCAGCAGAGGCTGCGAAAGCGATTCCAGTTGTTCGGCAACTCGCCGCGTTGTCTCCAGTAACAGCTGCTTCCAAGCGACTCAAGCGAAAGATGAGCTCAGTCCATGCCAGGCGTCGCATCACCCCGAGTCCGGTACCAGTGTCGCTCGCACACAGACGAAGCAGTACCTGCTCGAGACGCTTCAGTGAAACGCTCCATGAAGCCTGTTGTGCAGGCAACGTCAACACGGGACGCTCCGTGGAAGGCTGTGGAGCCTCCACGACACACAACAGCAGCTCCAAATTGGTTGCCAAGACGGTCTGATGCAGCCACGGTATCCAAAGCTGGTCGGATGTGGCTAGGCTCTGGAGGACGAGCGCTTCTTTTCGGCGATTTTGCGGCTCGACGTCGAGATCCCGACTGAGGATCGTCTGCAGCACCAACAGCGTCGTCACTGACCAGAGCCCTGTGACATCACTTCTGTAGTGTTTGTTCCAGAGGATTTGGCCTTCTGGCCAGAGCACACGCTGCGACTCTTCCGTTTCGCCTATGCTTGCCGGTGGTGAAGACGTTGCGGAACCTTTCCCGGGCGTTTCGATATCGTCCGTGGGTACACCGCAGAGCAAGGTGATGAGCTCGGTCCACGCAGAAACGAGCGCTGGGTTCATCGCCGACGACTTCGGGGCAGCCTCTGCGACGAGTTTGCGCTGTACTCCTTGCGTTGGTCGTGATCGCATCCAAAGTCGGTTCACAAGTTCGAGGAAACACGCGAGCACGATGCTCGTCGTCCAGACTGCTACCGCAGTTACTGAATCTGGTGCTTTGGCGAGAATACGCTTCCGCCAAGGGATCAACATATCTCGAAACAGCATCGTCAGCCAGGATTCTACCTCTGGCGTCGACACCTGACCTAGTCCAAGGCGTACGAAGAGCGCTCCGAGCGGAGCGAGCTCCGTCAAGTTCACTCGCTGCTCCGTCGGAATGAAACACCGCCATTCATCCCAGAGGAGCTGCCAGAGGCGGCTCGAACGCAGCACACCAGATGCTGGTGACGAGAAAGGCGACTCTGAAGCGCGCCGCTCAGCGCTGCTGCTTCGCTCTTCGGTCTGCTGCGATATCCGGGCTGTAACAGATCCCCAGCTAACAAGCAGAGCGGCAGCATTCGGGTTGTCCAGGAGCACTGGCTGGTCGACTGCTAACGCTGCCAAAAGAAAGCACAACACTGGTTCGGGATCCACTTGAAGTGCCCGCTGAACCAGTGGAAAGAAATCAGGCCACCAAGTCGTTGGCCATAGTTCGGAGAGAGCATCTGCTTCCGCAATAGATGCATCTAGGCATTCCCGAACACCCAGATGTAGCAGGGCCCAGATATCCCAGATATCTGCCGCAATTCCCCGAGCAATCGATTCAGTTCGTGCTCGACAGGCAGGCCCTGTTTCGAAGTGTGCAAGCGCCGGTGCCTGGGGATGCAGCGTGCGCCACAGGAACCTCCACAGCGCGGGCAAGTGCTTCGCATGCCGCCCCTGAAGTAGCCAATGATCGGGTTCGTGCTGGCTGCCAGCAAAGTCCGCTCCGCGAGAAACCTCATCGGAAGCAATGCGCACCAGTCCCTCTCTGGACCAGGTCCGCGACAAACGGACCGTCAGCATGGTGCGCTGAAAGCAGAGCACCGCCTGACACATCCCAGCACAGCAGTTGACGAGACTCAACGCTGCAGCGGTAAACTCGGACGCATGCCGCACCTCCGCACGGGACAGGTTTGTGACGGCACTGGGCAGTACGTACGCTGCTCGACTGTGGTGCATCATCAGCTCCGTCTGGATAGCATCCACGGTATGGACAACTCGCCAGGCATGCATCCAGAGTTGATCCAAAAGGGTCTGGTGCTGCCACCAAGGCCATTCTAGGGCGCTGGGCGCATTCGAGCCCGTCGGCACCAGATAACCGCCGGCTCCGTTCCAAGTCGACGCTCTTGCTGGTCTCTCGCGTTTGGTAGCAGATTTGCGCGGTGGAAGGCTCTTCTCCAGAGCTCGCGTGACCAGCGCATAGCGGACCTGCACCGACTCCAGCAGGGTAGCGGGAGAGCGTTGCGCCTCTGTCTCGAGGTCCGCGGGCAACGTTACCAACCAATGGTGCCATGGACTCGGAATAAAGGCGAGTTGCATCCAGGCTCGGGCAAGCCAAAGCGCTTCAGCCTCGTCCTTCGGCACTGGAGCCGCGGGATCTAGCAGATCCACCGCCTGCGTAAAGAGCTTCTGCTCCACAGCAGACGACCCTGAAGACGCGTACCTGTTGCAGATGATGGTCATCAGGGTGGCCATGGCCTGCGCCTTGGGCAAAGACGCTAGCGTCGTGTGCAGCTCACGCTCGCCACGGTGCTGACGGTAATCCATCAGCACCCGTCGAAGGCGCGTCCAGTGCGTCTCGAGCCATATCCAGAGCTGTTCGCGCGTGTCCTGCAGGTACCTATTGAGGGTTGCGGTATCGTTGCAAGCATCCTGGATACTGGACAGCGTCGCTTTGTGCGCACCGAGGAACTGCTGCTGCTGCTGCTGCTGCTGCTGCTGCTGCTGCTGCGTATCAGTACCATCTGGCTCCTGGCCTGGTGCCTGCGGTGACGGCAAGTCCAGGCGCTCCATTTGCATCATTCCCGAAGACGAGAACAACACCCATCCGATGCGGTGGAAAAGCGCTAGTCCCGCTGGACACTCGGGAACGAGCAGCAGACCGTCCCAGTGAACTTTCCAGATCGCTGCATCGAAGTCTGCATACCAGAGTCCCTGCGATCCTTGTGGTAGCACCAGCCCGGGCGTCTCGAGCACTTGTCGCGGAGCGCTCGTTTGTAGTCGGTGTACGACGAGTCCAGACTCATCTCGAGCGGGATGGGTATCCATCGTTTGCACATAAGCCGGTGCAATTTTCCAAGGCTCTGCGAAGCTTACACATTCCTGTTGAAAAAATTGAAACGCCAAAAAGGCCCCAAGAGGCTCCTGAATCGCTGATGCAGCCACTCGAAACACGTAAGTTGCTGTCAGCGGGAGCAGCATGCAGAGTTCTCGCCAAAAGCGAGCCGCTGTCGCAGAACGCTCCCAATAGGGAGCGTCACCCATGTGTGCTGTTGCTGTGTCTGTGGCGCCGAACCAAACCGCCTTCCAAAACGAGCGCGATAGCTGCTTGGACTGCTGGAGACACACCGCCATGGCATCGACAGTGTGCTCCAGGAGTACAGGGTTAGGCGTCGACCACACCAGGACGCGCACCGGCACCGTCCTTGCCTGCAGCAGGCTTTGTTGTGCCTGCCATAACGCCCATGCAGGATCCGTGTTACAGGTCGCAAGCCGATGTCGCCAAGCAGGTGCACTTGCGGCAAGTGGTCCATCCAGTAATTCCTGGACGGCAGCCAGCGCCAACTCGAGCAAATCATCGCGAATAAATGCCTCCATTGCAGGTGTTTCTGCCTCGGAATCGATACCCCGCTGCCGTGCATCACCGTCTGGGGCGCCTGCGAAGCGCTCGCTTGAAGCCACACAGGTCTGGGCGAGAACACACAAAAACGCCAGCAGACGGGTCAGCGTGCCCGACCGATGATATCGATCAGCGTTTGGAAACGATGGCTCTGTGGAAACCTCCAGACTGAGCGATTCAAGTAGCTCCTCGGTGGTGCTGACCACCACCACCGGGTGTGCCCAACGGTAGCGCGTGCCGCTGGAATGCATCCGGCAAAGCAACACCGCTACGATACAAACCGCCAACCCCGAAGCCGTTCGATCATCGATGAGAAACCAACGTGCATTGAGTGCAACAAAAAGTCTCTCAAGAATAGAGTCCCAGAGCACATCCAGCTGGGCAGCTGCTTCCGTCCCGAGCAGCGACGACGGCATCAGGGCGAAACGCAAGAGACACTCCAAGTGCCAGGCTCGCTCGAGCTGAACACCGTATCGTCCATGAATCCCCTCAACTGCACGCCGTCCCAACAACTCGATGACGTTGCCCAGCTCGAGCCGGTGCAGTGCTTGGCGGGCGGCCAAAGCGAGTGCGGAGTCCGAGTCTGCGGCGTGCTCAAGCAGAAGCCAGAGCGTGCCCAGTGTGGCCCTTACGAATCGCAAATACCGGTTCTCTAACCACGTGACCTGATCTTCAGTCAGCGTTCCTGTACTTGGCGGCGTTGAAACAGGCGGGAACGGCTCGGTTGCGGCTCTTTCGAAGGGCGGCTGTCGTGCCAGCCTCCTCGCCACCTCTCGTGCTCGTTCCCTCGATACCATCAGTCGTGCGGCAGTCAGGGTAACGACCAAGCTTGGTGGTGTGGGGCCAGAATCTTCCCCGGGTACCAGCGTCGACTCCATTAGCACCCATTTGAGGTCTCTAGTCCAGGAGTGAGCGTGTGATTCCAAGTCAGCTGCTGCGACTTGAGCTCGCTGGAGTTGGTACCAGAGCGCCTCACGTTCCTCCAGTGGATCCGGCATTCTTCTAGCGCATGTATAGCCTAACGGTACTAGAGGACAACTGGGCGATCAACCGTAGGACAAGGCAAAGAAAAACTCGACTTGGTACCAGGAGCGACACAGCCTAGTGCGTTGAGCCGCAACGCCGCCCTTCGGCCTTCTCGAGGTCGGAGATATCCACGTGAGCACCGCGGCGACTTGGGAGCTTCGTTAGCGCAACGCTCGTATGCGTTTCGAGCGTCTGCGGGCTTGGACTTGCTGTGTTTTGAAAGGGATTCGGGTCAAGAGCACCGAACAGTGGAACAGGTAGCTGTGCCGCAGAGCAAGCGCCGCTGGATAGCTATTTTTCTTGAACGCGCTCTACTACGACCTGGGGCCTGACGAAGCGCCCCTCAAGCTGGAACTAGTTTCAGTATCGTCGAGCAAGAGCAGCTCGATAGCTGTTTCCCCTGAACATTCTTCGTCGACGATCCAGAAATAAACCTTGTCAAGGGCGCGGTAACAAGTTTGTGTCTCCACGTTTCAATTCGCTTGCACATTTTTGGTACAACTATTGCGCTCACAAGCAGCCAAGAGGCGCGCAAAACGCTTTCCAGAGTGCTCATGTTGATCAGCGGTGACGTATCGGGTACGCAAGTCACGTTGATGCGTCGACGCCCTGCCGCAGTGGTCGTGGGTGCGGGCAGTGTTCACGAAGCCGGGCCCACCACGTGCTTTGGTGGTCTTTCAGAGCCAGGTGAGCCGCTATCACCACGGCAGTCTGGTCTGCAACAGTACAGCACTCGAACCAGTCATTTCAGTGATCTTTACGTCTGCTTCATTGTGTTCATAGCACTTGGTTTAGTGCCTGGTCTTCTTTTCCTTTACTGGGGGACTCGGTTTCCGCCTCGGACGTAGATGCACCGTGTACTTACATGTCGTAGCGTTGGCCTGGAAACGCAGGTCTCTCTGGCGAGCCGATCCACTGAGGACGAACGAAAGACATCAGCATCATTCGAGGCCCAGGAATCTGGCACTCGATGAGCATAAGGGAGTTGCCGCTTCGAGAGAGTTCGAAGACCAGTAGCGTCAGTACTTGGGTTCGCGACGTGCGCAAACACTTTTCGACTTTTTCCCCAGCGTATCCCTTTACTGACCTGTATTTTCATTGGAGCGCGTTATTGTATGACACCAGCGGCACGTAGTGCCTGCGCTTACTTGCCGAATATAGACGTCTTCTTTAAACACAATTGCGCGCTCGGGGAACATTGGTTAGAGGAAACGACCCTACACCCCAGAAAAAAGGTCCTTCATGATCCAGCGAGAGCCCATTCCCTGGTAGTCGTGAGCACATGGACTTGCAGTCGCAGACACTTGTTCGACAATGGCGTCGCATTCCAAGTTGCCTGCACCTTGGCGTTCTAGATGAGGGTGGATCCACGAATGAATCGATTGGGTGCAACTCCGACGATGGTGCGCATCTACAAGTGCGAAACGCTCCGCAGTTCTCAGTCCTGCCAAACATACAGCGACTTTGATCAAGCGACTGTGATCCACGAAAATACAATAAAAAATGAACGCCGAATTCACGTCAAGGCTCTTTCTACATCAAAACTGGTGATAGAGCGGTGCAAGTTGCGGCGAGCAGCCCGCAATCAATGTCGACTCCTGATGCCAGCGCATTCAAAGACAGGACAGGAATCGGTAGTTTCGTGCCTCAATATATAGACACGTTGCAATGCAAACTTTTGTTCATGTTGGATGAAAAAGTTGCTTCTGTTTCCGTTCCTATCCGCTCCGACGTCTGGTGCAGATCCCAGCCGTCCATTTTACCATACAGCTATGAACACAAATGTGCCAGGTGCGTCCCCGCGGGCGTCCATGGATTGACGGCTGTTCCGGAGCTGCTGCTACACCAAGCGGCAGGCGATTCGAAAAAAACATCTCTCCCGGTATACGTTTCCAGTCGTTCAACCATTCGCGGTAGCCGCATGGTTCGCGGCAGGGTTTCGCACTCGCAACCGAGTCCAGTGCTTGCTCGTGTGAGGCGATCTAGTAGACGTCGTAAGAGAGGCTTCTTTCTCCTCGTTAGCGCTGTAGGCAGCGCTTTCCTCATCGGTCTTTGGCTTGGCTTGAAGCTCGTGTCGCAGTCGCAACGCGCCGCGGCAAGCACGTCGATCACGCAACGGAAAGAGAGTCTCCGTCAGGTTTCCATACCGAGCATAGGGCGCGCTTCAGACGCCAGTTTATGCGGTGTCCTGCCTGCTCCTTGTTCCGGCCACGGTGAGTGTCGCATACAACAAGGCCTGCCTACGCTGTACCCGGCACCCGAAGGAAACGTTGCGCTCCCCAGTGAGCTTCCTCCGAACAGCGTTGCTTTCTGTGCGTGCGACGCAGGCTGGGCGCCACCGGCTTGCGATCGTCCTTTATGCCCTGGAGGCGGTCACTGCTCTGGAAACGGCGTTTGCTTGCAGGGAACCTGCGTCTGCGAGGGCGCCTGGGGCGGAGAGGCCTGCTCGGAGCTCCAACCGGGTACGGCGGCGACGACGACGGCAGCACCTTGTCCACGGGATGCGGACACTGGACTTGTCTGTGGCGGTCCCCAGCGGGGCGCCTGTGTGTCCAATGGCACTTGCGTGTGCCATGCACCCTGGACCGGGACTTTGTGCGAAAATCAAGCCTTCCGAACGGTCTATGAGTTCGCGCGACGTGGAGCGGGAACACTCCAGCCCTGTCAAGTATCCCCGCCACCGCAGGCAACCCCGTTCATTGTCGCTGCATTGCCACCTGCAGAAGCAGGCCGTCGGTGGCTGGGTTTCCAGGCACTGCTCATACCAACGAATCACGAGCCGTACTTCGGGACGAAGTTACCGTGGCTTTGTATAGCGTACGATTTGGCAGAGCGCTTATCCAGCAACTCGATTGTCAGTGCATTCGACATTGTGGTGACTCGGTGGATCGAAATGCTCATTTCTGGTGAACGGGCTTGGCAACTGACTGCCGCAATGTACGTGCCTGCGAACTGGACTCTGGACACGTTCCTCCCCCGGTACGTGATGCAAATACTGCCAATCAAAATCGGTGTACCGGTCCGAGTCGAGGATGTGCGGATTGATGGAGAGGTCTCTTTGATCATAGCGAATGACTCTGAGCGTGCTTCGCTGTTCAGTGCGCAGGTGACGCGCACCACCACCGCCACCCGGAATGCATCCTCCGTATCCGTGGTAGAGGCGATTGGTATTGCTGCAATGGGTGCGTTGACATTCGTTGCGGTTCTAGCCGCAGTATTCGGTATCGATGCATGGTTGCAGCGACGTCGCCGCAGCCTGCAACACCAACAGCGCTACGCTGACGGAGATACGTCCGCGAATAGCAGTGCAGCGACGAGTCCACCATTGCCACTGGGAACTGCGGACGCAGCGGCTATGCCATCGGCACCGCCCGCAGATCGAGCACCAGACTCGACACCGCTCGGTATGAACCTCGAGGAATTGGTTACGATATCGCTGTCACCAGAGCGGCCTTGGAAGTATCGCAGCTGGCGGCACCGATAGCGGCGGGCAAGGCGACGTGTGCGACCCCTGCCCTGCAGCAGCGCACTCGATGCGCAGCGTGCTTGTGGCAAACCCACGTGAATGCCGCCGCATCGTAACGTTAGCGAGCTGTCAGGTTCCTATGATCTGGCATGTGAAGCGCGCATCAACCAAGAGGACGGCGGTAGGGGAGCGAACGTTCCCGCGAGGATCTTGCGTTCGAGAACGCATCTCCCGGCTCAGATGCTAGAGGCATTTGTAGTTACGGCGCTTCGAGTAAATAGAATTGTTGCGATAGCTGCACTGTTGTACGTGACTTGCAGATGGATAAAAATGTAGCTTTTCATCATCGACGAAGCGCACAAATTGAGTTGCTGATGTTTTGCACGAGCGCGTCTAGTGTTGCAAACTAGTCTCGATCGCTTTCGCGCTCATCACGTGTTCGTTTTGCGAAGAGCGACTCTTCACAGCCGTTACCATTCAACGTTGCATGGTTGCTGGTCCATCGATCCATGCTCTGAACGCTTGCTTTTTTTTTCTTTTGGAGGCGCAAAAGCCGTACATCGGGCGACACCGACAGCACGCGCTCTGCGCTTTTGTTGCCCCATTGCTCTCGAGAATGCACCCCGAAGATGCACACGAAGGAGCGCTACGAAGAGAACGAAAAGAGCGGCGACTGTTCTTCCTAGACTGCTGGCGCCCGAGCACTTCGTCTCTATATTCGCTTTTGTTTCTCAGCGCTTTGAATCTGGCCCTGGGTACGGAAGAGGACTCTAAGCCAAAGTAAACAAGGTACCGACCTGTTGGATGCTGCGAGGTCGAACCCTCAAAGTACACTTACATTAGAATCAAACGTGATTGGTCCATTCTGCGATCTAGAGCGTACGCACGGAAGCGTTGGAGACATCCCACTGCCGTGAACACCAGCTTTTGTGCGATTTTCCTGGGACTGATTCCTTTCCTTCCCTCTGCGCTTCCGCTTCAAAAGCGCCGACCTCAGCATTCACTCCCGCTCCGCCGCCAGCAGTCGTCGGATATTAACGGCATCGTTCAGGCGATATTTTTGCAGGTACCGGCTGCTGTCAGCGCCTTTCATACACGGGTCGCATAGCGAGTTATGCTCTGCACGGAACGTTCATATGCATTGTATGCAGTCTCAGTGCATACTTCGTTGCCGTCACATTCGACTCTGAGCACCTACTCCCCTTGGTGTGCAACACCTACGCCTCCGACCACCGCACTGCGAGACGTAAACGCTTTCTTCATCACTCGGTATATGGCATTGACGGGTACAGGAGACTTGCCTCGTTGCGCACCTCCGAGCTGTCGCTCGAAGTCGCATCCAACGATCACGGGCCTCTTCTGGGCGATCATTTCGGCAACCACTCTGCCGGCTACGCATGGAAGCGCAAAATGTTCCATTTGATAGAGAATTCGTGGCATACGATGTGGTTGATGATGGAAAAAGCATCGGAAGGCAAATCGAGGTTGGAGATCCAGTCGAGCAATGTCGATGCGTCTATGCTCTTTTGACGAAAAGCGATGACGCACGCGCCGCTGGAAGCGATCTCTCCAATGATTGTGAAAAAACGAGTCCAAGTCTCTTCTCTATCAGAAAACACGGGATACCCTGGAAACGTGTCCCATGAGAAATATCATGCTGCTCTACATCTAAAAAAGTTCGAAACCCCCGAATTCCAGGAACAGAGAGAAACACTCGGTGTTCCTTTCTAGTCTTTTACAGGTGCAGCATCCGCTGGAAGCGCAAGTGCTATCGAGCAAATGAGTCAAGCGCTTTTCCAACGCATTCCTTGCCACCAGACACGTCCATGGAGCGTTCGGCACGGCGCGGCTCGGCACGGGCGGCACGGCACCGCTGCTGAAATAGTGCAGCGACGCGTCCCTCGACGGTTGTAAACTCGACCCAGCGAACAGTCGTGTCGCCCCGAGTACGCTGTCACTGCACTGAACCTGTACTGGGCAGGCTGCTGTAGGTGCGAACCGGATTCGGCAGAGACTCGAGTTTTGAAGCGATCACATCTATGTTCGACACACCAAGCGCTCACCTGCTGCCGAGCAACCCCGGTTCCACAACTGCTACTATTGGTGCATGGCGTGCGGAGCAACTCGAGCTGCGCTTCCGCTGGCAGGCACAGCACATGCGTGCCTTCATCACGAACAGCGTCTGGACTTTTAGATGTCCGAGGTTCGGACACCCGTTGGGACCTGTGGAACCGTACGCAACTGATCTGCAACGAAGGCTTCACCGGTACTTGAGGCCTGCGTTGCAGCGCGCTACTTGTAGACTTGTGGAGGACGGCCTGGAAGCGCCCTCTCGCCAGCACGACGGACTTGAAGTAGACTCACGGGCACCGATACGGGTAGCAGTGGTTGCAATGGGCTGTGCGAAGAACACCGTCGACGCTGAGGTTTTCCTCGGAGACCTCAGCGCTAAAGGCTTCCAGATTGTATCCGAAAACGAACCCGCTGACGCGATCATCGTAAATACGTGTACCTTCATCGACGAGGCCAAGTCCGAGTCGATTTCCGCAATCTTGGAGGCTGCAGCACGGAAAAAGAGCGGCACACGTGCTCTAGTCGTAACAGGATGCATGGCGCAACGCTATGCTGACGAGCTGGCCAAAGAGATTCCCGAAGTGGACGCTGTGATCGGCTTTGCTGCTTATAACCAACTTGCTGAGCAGATCCAGCGCCTCGTCAGGAAGCAGCATCGCATGGAGAAGCAGTCGACTGTTCAGGTTGGAGCGGTGGACGTCCCTTTTCGACCAGAGTATCGAAGGCATCGACTCGGTGCCAGCCATACAGCGTACTTGCGAGTCGCCGAGGGCTGCGACCATCAGTGTGCGTTTTGTGCAATCCCCCAGTGGCGTGGACGTTTTCGCAGCAAACCGTTCGATCAGCTCGTGGAGGAAGCGCATCATCTTGTTGAGAGACAGGGTGTACGTGAGCTGTGTCTCATCGCAGAGGACACGAACATGTACGGCATGGACCGGGGTCCCGAGACGCCCCGACTAGCCGAACTGCTTCGATATTTCCAGAGAGAACTCGTTCCCCGGGGTCTCGTCTGGATTCGACTCCTCTACTGCTATCCATCGTATTTTTCTGATGACCTTATTGCGGCCATTGCGGAATGTCCAGCAGTGGTGCGGTGTATCGATATTCCGCTCCAGCATGCAAGTGACGCCGTGTTGCAGCGCATGCGTCGACCGCTGATGTCGCATACAAGTGCGCTGCTGAACAAGCTGCGACAGCGCATTCCAAACCTCAAACTGCGCTCGACGTTTATTAGCGGGACCCCGGGGGAAACCGCCCGCGATCATCAACAGCTGGTCCGGTTTATCCAAGAAATGCGCTTTGCCCGAGCGGGTTTCTTTTCCTACTCAGCAGAAGAGCGTACGCCCATGGCTGAAATGGAGGATCAAGTGCCGCCACAGGTCCAGGAACGTCGCCGCGACCAACTATTTAGTCTGCAACAAACCATTCAGGAGCAAATCGCCGAATCCCTCATCGGAACCGAAATCGACATCCTCATCGATCGCAGCGAAGGCGGTCATCTGGTAGGCCGCACTTTTATGGACGCTCCGGATATCGATGCTGTGGCCTATGTCCTGCAGAATGACTGGGAGCCCGGTTCATTGGTTCGGGCGCGCGTTGTGAGCACCAGCGGCTGGGACCTTCTCTGTGAGGCATGTCCACCGCCCTGAAGACCCGACAGACTGCGCAACCTCGCAATTCGCGAAACGTTGACCATAGCCATGGATCCGAGCGTAGCCTTTCAATGCTGGACGCAGACTCGACATCGCGATGCAGCCTCATCGGGCGGATTCCTCTATATATGGATTGAAGGATCGAGCGCATGGTATTGGATCTCGAAGGTCACGCGCAGTGATGCGGGATGTTTGCGGCACGATGCATGTCGTTGATGTGTGCGCGCATCGCAGCTGGTGGACGCATCTGCCGCAGCGCTGGACAGGGCGCGATGCGTGTCCCTGCGTTTCAGGTCGGATGCGTGCTGGACACGTGTCCCGAGATGTGATGGCGTTCGTGCCCTGCACGATGTGCGACGATGCAAGGCATGACGACCGCGCATTGGTGTTCTTCATGGAGCGCGCCGATCAGGATGCGTCGCTGCAGCTCTGTGCGTTTTTGCCGCTGCCGCAAACGCTACCGGGCTATGCAATCTATCGAGCCTTCAGTTGGGTCGATACGCAATCGAACGGAGGTCGTTGCGGATGATCATCGGCATCCGGGTGTTACCTACCAGGCGAGAGCGCTGGAGGCACGCTTGAACGGGTGCGGTCGCTGAGGCCAATTGCCGTACGCCAGGGAAGGTGTAGGCTCGATGACACATCGTGCTGCGCTCTTAAATGCCCTGTGATGTAATGTTTCGTTTACTGGACTATTCTTTGAGTCTATGTGGTGCACCACAATCAGTAACATTGATGCGAAGACGCGGCGTCTTTGTGCAGGATGCGAAGACAACAACGTTGGCGACGTTACCAGTGCTCTGCTGCGATGTCGTCCAATGCGCTCGGGTTCAGGTCGATGAGGGCGGCATCGACGCCCTCGGGAACTCGTGTCGAGAGAATCTGCAAGAGTGTCGACTCGACGTTGCCGATTTCGTAGCGACCGAGTTCGTAAATATGAGCGAATCCTACCGACAAAAACATCATCAGGCCCAGAAGAAGCGTGCTAATGGCAGCCCTACTTGATAGATTTTCGGCAAAACTGGAGATCCATGCCATGGCCGGGACTAGTTGGAGCTCTCGCTCGCCCGAATACAGTTCCTTTTCATATTCACTGAGCGGGCGTGGCATTGGGGCGGCTCGCAACCACTCCGGGGGTACCGCGGACGCGCTATCACCTCCACCAGTGTTCTCTGTAGATGGTGAACTCACTACCGTCGAGCGTAGTGGTGGTCCCAGATTCCATCCAAAGACGTACTGGCCCACGAGACGATCCTCTTCGTAACGTTTTTCAAACCATTTCTGAAAAGCGCGAACGTCCTCCTCGTTGCGGCGCTCGGCCCAACGTCGGACGCGATCGAGATCATCGCGGCTGCGTTCGGTGATGGCCGCGCGGGCTTGCCGATCCATTCGAGTGCGCTCTGCGATGAACGTCAGCACGGTACGCAGGTCCTCCTCCGACCGCCTGTCGATGAGTTTCCGGAGCATCAACAGACGTTCCCCAATGGTCTCTCGTCGCCGTTCCCGCGTTTCGGGATCACTCCGGTTCGATCGGTACACGTTCCATTCGGGTGCCGGGCTAATGTGGCCCAGTCGCTGCTCCATGTCGGCCCAGGCCTTTAACATGGGGTCCGTCCTCTTTGCGCCCTCGAGTTCGGAGCGGACACGCCGAACATCATCCACTCTGCCGCCTGCTGCGAGGATACCACGCTCGAAGACCTTCCGCGCCTCCTCGTGGTTTCCCAGTCGATCCTCCATTGTTGCCCAAGCATGGTACACGGGAACGTGCGATGGCCACAACTCAGCCGCCCTCTGGAAGAGATTACGCGCTCTTTCGTAGTGACCTTGTCGGGCCTCGGCAATGCCGTAGGCCTGCAGCGTCGGCACCGACACCGGATCCAACCGGAGTGCTTGTTCAAATTTGGCTGCCGCGTGCTCCCAGTCGCCTTGTTTACTGAGCGCAATGCCGTACGCCTGCCACGATGGCACATGGCTCGGGTTCGACTCCACCGCTCGTTCGAAATACGCGCATGCTTCCACGCTCGCACCATTGCGCAGATGAAACATTCCAAAAGCCTGCAGCAGAAAAACGTTCCTCGGATCACGAGCGAGGCCGGCCTCGAACAACTCCTGCGCACGCTCGCTGTGACCGGTACGCTCCTCCAGCAACGCATACGCTTGCCATATGACGCCGTCAGAAGGATCTATTTTGAGTGCCTTGTCTAAAAGCGACCTAGCCGCGTCAGTATTCTGCATACAACGCGCTTCGAACATAGCAAAAGCGTGCGCAAGCCTTGTATTCGTACAGTTGACCTGCAGGGCGGCTGCAAAGGTGGCTCGCGCTTTTTCCAAGTCCCGCAGCCGGTACGCATACAGCTGCGCGAGTAGCAACCACGCTCTTCCGTTCGTTGGCTCACGGTCGACGAGCGCGCGCAGCAGACGCTCTGCTGTGGGCCAGTTCCGACGGCGAATCTCGCGACGAACGTCCCGTATCACGGCCTCTGCGTCCTCTCTTGCTTGTTGAGCAAGTGCTTGTTGGCGACGCGCACGTCCTGGTTTCCGTGGTCGCTCCACAGTTGCTGTCGCCTCAGGGTGCGCACTCAGCACCGCCGCGGTAGCGCCAAAGTCGTCGCTCGCCAACGCAGTCGAGCTAGACGCAACCGGCTTTACAGAGGACCCAAAGTTTCTACTTCGAGACAGGTCAGGACCGGAATCCTCGTCAGCTGTTGGTACGTTATGTGGTCGCGTTACGGTGACTGGGTTCACATGCGGCGCGCTCACCGCTTCCTCGGCGCGTAGCGTAACGCAAGCGCGCTTGCTCCGTTCCCAAAACGGATGCCTGGTGCGGCCTGAGCACACCTCCCCAGTTCCAGGCGCTTTTAAGCGAGACAGCTTCGCCCTCGATATAAGCGAGCCTACGCCCCATCCTAGACCGATACTCGTGAACATGGTCCCGCACGAGTCGGAGCGCAGCGTGAACCGAACGATTTTTCACGCCTGTCGATTGATCATGCTTCGCGAAATCGGAGCTCGCGTGCAGCACCGGGGACCACCCGGTGAAACGATACATTTTAGGACAGAATAGCATTTAGCTGTCACGCGCGGCCACCGCCATAACTGCGTCTACTGCTACCAACGCTGCACCGTTACCGAAACGCATCGACGCTTGCCCTGAGCAACAGCCGCCTCGGTATGCACCGTGCGCTGCCAGCGCACTGTCCGTTGAGGGTCCCGCTGCGTCTGCTGGTGACGATATGAGTGCGTACTCTATTCCTGATGATGTCGATGCGCAGAGCACGGGCTCCTTCTCTTCCGCGGAGGTGTTGACGAGAGCGTCCTCGATACGGCGACCGCTATCGTCGCCGCGGCTCTCTCAACTCGGAGGCGAAGGCACATATCGAGATGATCCGTTCGCCACCACTGGACTTGGTGCCGCCCTGCGTGGCAGACCGCGAACGGTCTCAGTCGATCGAGCTGGAATCCAGAGTTTACCGTTCCGCTGACCGCTGCGGAGACGGATCTGACGGCGAAGGACTCCGTACCTGCCGAAAGTCTGGATCCGGATAGGATGGGTTGTACTTGCGGGGAAGCTCACTCGCTCGACAGAAAACGATTGCAGTGTGCAATTCGAACTTGCACTCGTCGGGGCGCCAAGACAGGGCGTTCAGAGCAAGCGAAACAGGTAGAGTTACCAGGCACGCAATTCCCGGATTCCGTTAAGGACTGGTGTCGTCCGTACCGCGAACCAGAATTCTCCCTAGACGATACCCGGGTGTACACGCGGCCGCACGGGAATCCCGAGGTGGGGTGTTATTTTCGGCGTGTCGATTACGTCGCCCTCGATCCGCAGGTCGCCCGCTCGGGACGCGTCTGGCAGTTTGTGCAGTGCCTTCGCTCCCATGCGTGTTATTCGACAAGTGATGAGGTTGCCTCGTTCGTGGTGGTGGGCATCCTCTGTGACTGTCTTCGACAGCCGCGGGCACGACTCAATGAAATGGGCGCCTTGATGGGTACCGACCTCGGCTCCATGGCGTCCGCACAACGCTTCGGCAACGGACGTGCCCGTTTCTGCACAGATGCCGTGCCTGATGCAGTCGCAAGTCTCGCAGATGGTCGTGACGCTAACGCACCTGCAGCGAATCGAGAAACGGATACCAGTGCACCAAGCGGGAACGGCATGCTCGCCCGAGGGCGTGCATCGCCGGCTCGGCGAAGTGCTTCGTCAGCTTCACTGGATCCTGCACAACGGAAACCTGAGTGCTGCCAACAGTGCATCCCTGGCGCCAGTACCGCTGCATTCACGTCGGTCGGTCGCCCCGGCGAGTTATTGACTGTGAGCACCAAAACCTCAGTTCGCAGCAGGAACGGTGCAGGGCATCGCGCGAGCGTTTCCCCAACAAATAGCGCATACGCTAAGCATGGGTCACCGGACCCCGACGAGAATCACGATCATCATACGGGTCGATTTCGGCTTCTACACGAGGTCTCATCCTTGTCACCGGCACCAACTGTGGGATTTCTCGTGGGTGACTCGGCGCCGCGCCCTTTGCGTATGATTAGTGACCTGCTGGAAAAACTTGTCACAGAGGGCCGTTGGGTCGCAGCGCTCATGCTTGTTTCTGGGGCATTTATTATGAGCTGTGGCCTTGTGGCCTTGATTCTGGCGCTTCTATTACGTAGCCTCTATGTGACACTTTTTCTGAAGCAAAAACATCCACTGGGCTTCTTGTCATGAGCGAGTCCGCTGATTACCGGGTTTCAAGTCCCTAAAACACTACTGACGCGTCGATCGCTTGCCAGATATACGCACCTGGAACGAACGAACGCAAGTGATCAGCCGCAATCATCCAGCGCATTCTGGATGAAACTTCGCGCCTGCACCTCGACAGCGACAACATGTTACACCGCGGGATATGTACACCGAAAGGCGCGCTCGGGTTCGCGGAAGCATCCTATCCGATTGCTCTTCGAGAGCGAGCCGGGTCCACGGATGGATACGTGGCCGTCCAGGTCCAGTCTGCGGCAGCATCGATTGCGGTTCCATCGGTATCCAGTTTGTCTCGCGTTCCTGCCGTCATTCGATCCGCGATCTTGCAGCGGCTGGGTGCGTCTTCAAGCGATGGCGCTGGGGCCCGCCACGCCTGCTCGATCGCGTCACACACGCCTTCAGCCGTCGACTCGCACCGTACACCGCCATGATGCAGGAAATGTGCATTGATCATCTTTAGGGATGCCGCCGCCCGCATCCACTCCACAATGGGTTCCCAGTAGCCGTCAACGTCAAATAGCACGATGGGTTTATTGTGGAATCCGAGCTGACGCCATGACAAGACCTCGGCGAGCTCCTCGAGGGTCCCGAGGCCCCCGGGCAGCGCCACGAACGCGTCTGAATCGAGGTAGAGGCCACGTTTGCGCTCCGCCATGTTTGTGACGGTGCGCACGGATGGCAGTTCCGGGTGACAGTTATGGACACGAAAGATATCGAGTATGACGGCATCGACGCGACCACCAACGGACAGCGCACCTTCGGTGAGTTTCCCCATGAGGCCAAAGCGGCCGCCACCGTTGCGCTGCGACCAACCGCGCTTCGCAATCGCGACACCTAGCTCGAATGCTGCCTGTTGGTAGTGTTCAGGGGCATTCGCAGACGACGACGCGTAACACGTTACAACGGGAGTGTCTCTGGGGGCGTCGGGGTTGCCCGCCATGACGAAAAAAAAAGATCGCCAAGCGCGACCCTCTTTTGTTCCCGTAAAGCGAGCACTATCGACGCCGATACCTGTCGCTTGGGCCCAGAACGGCTTTTCGAAAAGCCAGTGTATACATGCGGCCTTTCGGACCGTCCAAACACAGAAGCTTTCGCACTTGGAAGCGCGTTCAGGGGTACAGGCGTACGGGAGCGTGCGCGCGCGCATCTTCGCCGGATACGCGCCTTTAACGATCCGCCATGAAAAACGGGCCAAAAGTGGTTGGTATAGGATAAAAAGAATATTTAGGGATGAAATGGCCATAGAGCATGGATGACGGGTGTGTCGTTTGCGTGTGGCGCACGCGCGCATCGATCACGGAATGATCGCCATACCACATCAATGCATAACTCGATCCATATGCACGACTTGCTTTTCGCTGACTTGCAGACTCGGTGTGTCTCACCGGCACTCTCGAACAGAATAACACTTGCTTGAGGGTCACGCTTCTTCTGGTGTGGAGTTCGAGCTCCGTCATACGCGCCCTGGTCGAAGCAGTGTGATTGACCGGAACTCGTGCAGCTCGTCAGCAATACCTGCACCCTGGGAGCATGTTTCAAGTCGTGCCAGCGATTCAGCGCCAAGTGCCTGGCCACCAAAGCGGCTACTCCTGGGCAACACGGCTCGAGGCGAGGCGCCGCCGCCAGCATTGTGCCGGCCGTTTCACCATGCTGTGGCCGTTCGGTGCGCTGGAGAAGCGCCGGCGCGCGTTTGCCGAGCTCTTCACCAACCCGAACTTCCCGCCAAGCTGGCCGTACACTGCGTCCGATTTTGAGCGTCTCGATGAATCGCCGGATGAGTTGTTTTACACACAGCCGCGATTCGTGACCCATATTGATGACGACGCAATCGCTGCGCTCAAGTCGTTCTACGGGGAAACACTGCGTGATGGAACCGATCTGCTCGACTTGTGTTCGTCATGGATTTCGCACTTACCGGAGCAGTATCGACCACGCCAGGTCGTTGGGCTCGGGTTAAACGATCTTGAATTGAAAAAGAACACTCGCTTGGACCGGTGGGTGGTTCAGAACCTCAACGAGAACCCGGTATTTCCGTTTGCGGATGATTCGTTTGATTACGTCACATGCGTGGTATCCGTCGACTACCTGACCAAGCCGTTACAAGTATTTCGCGAAATACGACGGGTACTTCGTCCCGGAGGAATGGCCAGCATTGCCCAGTCAAATCGATGTTTTATGCAGAAAGTGATTGCGATCTGGCTTTCCACGAATGACCTGGAGCACGCTTATATCATAGGATCCTATTTTCATTACGCCGGTGGTTTTGAGAACTTGCTAGCACGCGACATTTCACGGGGACGTGGCGACCCCATGTTCGTGGTCACCGCTACGAAGCAGAGGACATAGTTGCTGCTGGCGCTGCCGCTGACGAAGATGATGACGAAGGGTGGCGCTTCGCGTCTCGGAACATGGACGCAAAGAAGGCCTTGTCGCGGCGATCCTGTTCGCGAAGAATGCGCTTCAGCTCCTGGAATTTGCGTTGCGCCGGTTCGTTCCGAGGTTCGAGTTCCAGGATTCGCCGCAAGTCGCTCGCTGCTTCGTCGTAGTCGGCGCGAGCGATGTACGCGCACGCTCGTCGATACAGCGCCTTGGTTTGGGCGCTTTCGCGCTCGAGCACCTTGTTGCAATGCTCTATGAGCTTGTCAGGGCGCCGGCGTTTCTCGTAAACAGCGGCAAGGTTGAGCCTTGCTGCCCGCATGAGTTCCGCGGCCTCTGCTTTGAGGTCAGCCGGCAGTTCTGCATCATGACTGCATGCATTCACAATAAAATCATAATGGGGCTCGGCTCGATCGTAGCGTTGCTCTTTCTAAAGTTTGTTACCGATTTCCTTGTGGCGTCTGGTGGCCTCAATTTTCTCCTGCGGCGACATTTCATAGCTTTGCTTGCCGTTCGTGAAACCGCAAAGCTTCACGTGATAGCTCTTCGGCAACTCACTCTCTGGCGTTGCTGGATCAGCGTACTGCTTGCTATGGATAGTGACAACCGCCTCCGCGCCTTTCTTCATTTTTGCGAGTGCCATCTCGAGGCCCGTGCAAGCCATACTGCCGTCGCCGAGCGTGACCTCTTCCTCGATGCCGCCACCACTACCATCAATGACGATTCGGCACCGCGAATCGATCTCGTTGGGACGCTCCCAGCCTTCACCTTCCTCCAGCACCTTCACCGTTACCTGACCGTCTGCAAGACTCGTGGTGCGATGCCATTTTGCGAGCCGCAGCTCTATCACCGCCGAATCGCTCGCGCCAAGACCCAACGTTGTAAACTCCTGTGCATATTGTGGCGCACAGGTCAGCTCGACGACCTCGCCTTTCTTCATATCCCGGATTGCTCGCTCTACACAGCGCGGCACAGGCATGCCCTGGTAACTGGGGCGCATCTCCGTATCCCGTCGAACAGCAAAGATGAGTTCATGCTCAGCACTGTCCTGCACCGGTTCTCCGTTTCTCCGAACGAGTCTATAGAAGGTAACTGCCTCGTCTCCATCGCGCACGTGCTCCCATCCGCTACCCTCGCGGATCACTTTGCGAACGCAGCCACGATCGCCGAACAAGTCACGCACACTGTGCCAGGACAGAAGCTCGATCTCGAACTCGAGGGTAGCGTTCGGAGGGATTTTCGGCGGTGCGCCCGCCTCACCGTACGCATAAGAGGGTGCAATTTCGAAGACCGCAACTTCGCCCTTTGCCATCGATTTCACTGCGATATCCCATCCTTTGATGACGCTACCGCTGTCGAGCGTGAACTCGAACGGCTCACCGCGCTCGCGTGAAGAGTCAAACTGGGTCCCGTCGGACTTGAGGCGACCTACGTAGTGCACGCAAACCTCGTCTCCAGACTCTGGGTGCTCCCACGACGTCTGGGAGCGCTTGATGACTCGTTTCAAAACGCCACCGTCGCCAGTAAGGTCCTTCTCCTTATCGTCCTTGAGCGGCTCCGCGTCATCCATGTCGTCGTCTATGCCGCCGCCAACGTTTTCGGGTGCGAGTTCGTCGAGACTCTCCCCGTCGCCTTTGAACTCGGACTCGTCAGCCGCTATCGGTGTTGGTTCAGGAAGGCCTGTCTCTGGCTCGGTGACTTTTTCCATATCCTTTGTGGGCTCGCTCTGTGCTTGGTTCATGGCTTTGTTTGCAGTGTCCTGTCGCGTAGTTTTCCGAGACTTGCGAGAGCGCAGCGTTACCATACACTAGCGCAGACCCAAACCTGTTTCGTGTGAAGCCCAAATCTCGTACAGAGCTTGAGTGTATGCCACACGCTCCTTAGTGCCTTGAGCGAAAACGAGCGGCAAACAACCCGTATTTTATCGGCTTGGCATACCTGGCGGAGGCGATCCGCATCGCACCCGGGTCAAGACGAACTTTCCAGAAGACACGCTAGGCGTGTTGCCGCCCTGAGGCGAAGGATCATTCACCTAGACTGTATAAATATGTATTTTTTAGTATATTATAGGTAAAGAGGACGGACAACCAATGGTCCGTGTTGCATAGCATGTCGATCGCTCTGAGGTTTTGCCCCGCAACCGGTCTCCATCGTTGGATACGAGACAGGATTCACGCTGATCAAGCACGAGAGCGTAGTACAACTTCTCGGGTGCAGCATCCAAACGATAAAACTCTCGAATAACTGAGACACAGCCGCTGCTGGGCCGCCGCACGGTGACAAATTTCGAACGCATGGCGTGGGCGTCCACGATCGTAGTCGTCTTTTAACTTTATTCTATTCCACGTTCAAGTGAGTGTAAACAGATGCTTTTCGCAGTTTATAGCGGATACATACAAAGTGCGTTCAAGTTCATAAACATATCCTCATCTTGCGGACCATCGGGCGAAGAATAGCAATTGACGAAGAAGAAGACGGGAGATACACGAGAAAAGGTATTCGCCTAACGGGACATGGCTGAGATTGTAGTGGCACAATGGGCACGAGTTCTGGCAATCCTTGCAATGATCAGTTGCGCCAAAGGCGAAAAACGCATGGAGTTCGTGAAGTGAGACTTCAACGCCGCCATCAATAGCAGACGATGTGCGATACTGAAGACGAGACCAGAGGAGCTGACGCAATCATACCTCATGGGGCAGTCTCTCAAGCTCGAAGTCTAAAAGAAGAATCTGGAACCTATAGCGAGGGGCCGGTCAAACAAGGCTGGCAGACGTGTGCGCGTGGGTATTCATTAACAGCACATAGAAGTGGGTCATTTTTTGTTTCTCTGAACACATTGTATCTCTATACCGCAGTAATCGGCGCTTAAAAGCTCCGGTTCCTGCTGAGTGCATTCGCTTGCTGGCCGGCCGGCCAGCTCTGTGGTCCCATTATGAGCTACCCGACAAACCCCTTGTCTCTTTGCATGTTTTCTATGTCCTTTCTAGCGGGAGCACGTTGTCTTGCCTACTTGTTGCAAGGACGCCTGCTCGCTCATACGGAGACTCTGGACGGAGGTGGGTCTGCATCTTCGGCCTCGGATCTCCTGTTTTTCATACGTCGTGGCATCATGGTCGACATTTTTAATGGCATCTCGTATTGCCGGACTTTTCCTTGGATCATGGGTTTCATTCAATGCGCTGATCCTGTCGCTGTCTGAGTCCATGTAGCCTGTATTCGCACAGGCACAGGTACAGGCGCAGCTCAGCATAGCGTACACGCCAGCATCTTCGTGGCAGACAGAGAGACACCACCACCATTCATGGATTGTCTAACATCACTCGCGTTCGACAGCATCCAAGGCCAGCCACGCCATGCGGCCAGGTCGTCGGCGTCGGTTTTCATCGAGCGTGCATGCTATAACCGGAGTCGACATGTATCGTAATGTTCATTCATTCGGCTATCAATCCCACTTAGCATCCGACCTTGCACAACACCAAGAAGCAAGTTCTCATGTAGAGTCAAGGGGCCAGGTTCATGCTGTATCATCGCAGCACGCGGCTCTCGCCAGTATTCAGAAGATTTCCATAACAGCGCCTGTAGAGGTCCACTTGACGCTCATAAAGTGCCGCAACAGCTGGATGTCGCAGGGCTTCGCGAAACTCGGCAGAACACAATTGTTCCAAGAAAAAAAGCGCAATCGGCTGGGACACGTGCTGCCGGTACGCCGGGTCCTGCCGCCAGCGCTGCAGAGTTGTGAGTCGTCTCTGCGCCACGACGTCGTCGAATCGACGCATCTGGCACAAATATGCCACATAAGACGGCGACGCAAGCGACTCTACCCAAGCAAGCTCCTCCAGAAAAGATGCCGCTGGCGGTATGCTCTCCAAAAACGACTCGTGCGAACCGCCCGAAGGCATCTCCTGTTGCTCCGTGTGTGCAACACCGGCAGCGGTGCTGGCGCTAGCGTCGGCACTGCCAACCAGCGAGGTGCTCTCCGAGCCCTCCCCCGCCTCGGGAGCAAGCTCCGCTGTCTTAGCTGCAAGTTTCCGTTTGCGTCCCGGCATTGGTGCAGCGTATCGAGCGGTTTCCTCAAGCGCCCAACCGCCAAAGCTGGCAGGTACCGATACGAAACACGGAGTGTGTCCGCTATCGTCGGCTAAGCGTTGCGCTTCGCCACCAGTGATCGTCAGATCCCGTGCCAAACCCGCCCAACAAACGCTGCAGTCCAGGAAACAAAGACACAGACGCTGCAACTATTTCCCCTGATCAACTGATCGTTCACATGAACTACCCGGAGTCACGAAAGCCGGGACAGCGATCCGCTGCGCACGCTCGAGCACGCCACCCGCGCACGCATCGCAGGAGCGCGCGGACACGTGTCTGCGCTGCCTCGCAAACTGCGGCAGCCGCAACGGCCGTCAGCGCGATCTCCCGCGTCGATTCGCGAGCATTTTGCCTTGCATCAGCGGCTGTGCTGCTGCTGCTGCTGCGCGCCGTCGCCGTGCACCGCCACGAGCAGCCAGCGCACGTCGCGTGCTGCGGCAGACGACGCACCTCGCGGGGCCAGCGCGCTCCATTCAGAAGCGAACACTGCGATTGGGGTCGCCTGAGCGCCTCCTGGAAGTGTGTGCTTCTGTGTTCCCCGGACTGGTGTCGTGCACCTGTGATCACTTGGGTTCTCGGTGAGCTACTCGTTCGTAAATGGTTTTCGTTACATCTGCTGGCATAGCAGCCGCAAGGTCTGGGTGCTCTTGGTTCGGTGCCGCTCGTTCACCGGCTGCGTTGAGACGTACTGTGTGCAGTCGACGACCTCAGCAGCTGTTGGCGTCAGCGTACCCGGGCTCACGACCGCCGCACGCCCACGAGGCTGTCCATCACGACGGTGCGCATCGGCCTGGCGAGCGAAAAGGTTTCGTACAGGAGATGCGGGTTGTCGCCATGCGCCTACACACGAAAGATCAGGCGCGAGAGGGGAAGCAGGAGGAGTCAGCACTGCCTATCACGGAATGGCGTCCGACGCGCGCCGACTTTTTGCAGTTTTTGGTGGACTCCAAGGCAGTCTATGATTTTATGGAGGGTTATGTGGCCGGTGAGGCCTCAAAGGGAAACCCACTCTTCAAACCTTTCGTGAACACGGGCCTGGAACGCGGTCAGGCGCTGGCCTCTGACATTGCCTGGTTCCGCGACGAACTCGGTTATCAAGTACCCGAGCCGACCGAGGCAGCGCAGCGTTACATAGACTATTTGCGAGGTCTCTTCGAACGCAGTCCAGAGGCCGTGCTCTGCCACTGGTACAATTATTACTTCGCACACACCGCTGGTGGTCGAATGATTGGACGGAACATGGAGAATATGCTGTTTGGCGACGGGCCCAATGCAAAGCGCTTCGAGTTCTACAAATGGGAGCGAGACGTCAAACAGATCTTGGATGAGGTACGTGAGCGAATTGATGAAGTGGCCAAGGATTGGCCCCGGGAAGTCAAGGATGCATGCTTGAACGAGACCGGCCTCGCTTTCGCGTACAGTGGAACCATTCTAAATAATCTCGCGAAACGCGCCGAGGAGCCGGCACCAGCATCGTGAAAGTTTATCGAACCTGTTTGTGCGTAAAACGTAGTTTTTGTATGTATGGTCGCTGTTTGGCATCCGGGTCCCTCACAAAGTCTCGGAGCGGTCGCGTATGATGCACCGCCAGCGCCGTGAACCCGCTCGTTGCCCGGCTGCGGACAGCGCGTCGGCACTGCTTGCCGCATGCACGCCAGCAAGACGAGCTCGACGGGCGCCTGCGAGACAACTCCGTAAAAGCGCGCTCTGCACTATGAGAGACAAGCGCACGACGTCCATGACACCAAATATGATCTGGTACTCGGGGATCGAGTTTCGTCGCTGACCACGAACGAAGCATTCCCGGTGCGATCTGTAAATGGAACAGCTAGGAGATGCCCGCAGACGCTCCGTTGACGAAGACGCGTATACCAAAGAAGGCCATGCGATCCTGCTGGTCATCGTGATCGTGCGTTCTGTGCTTCTGGTAGTGACGAGCACAGCAGGCGCAACGCCTCCGCTCAGCTAGTTTTCCATCGTTCCAGTGCGGCAGCATCGTATATGGCATCTTCGCTACTGGCGCTGCACACACGCCTGCGATCTGCTCTACTGAAGAGTCCGCGAGACGAACGAAGCAATCGCGGGATATGCGATGCCTGTCAGCATTCAGTTAATCGACGACCGCTGCACATCAGACTTCGTACGTGCCGAGAACCCGGGGCAAGACTTGCCTTCGTGGATCACGATGCAGCGCGGGAGCGCTCCTGAGGCACGGCACGCGGGACATCCGCGAACGCATCCATGGTGTTGTAGGGGGCAGCCAACCGCCATGCGGTATCGAGGATACCGCTGCGCCGATGGACAAGTCCAAGCGAACGTTTACACAGAACCGTTGAATGCCGGGGTCTCCTGCGAGCCTGCCTTGGCCATGCGCCAGACGTCGTCGCCTCGAGCGAGCAACTCTATCAGGTGCAGGCCGCTGGGCGTCTCCACGATGCCACTCAGTTGGCCGGGTTCCAGGTTGCGAACGGCTCGTTCGAATTCTGCGTGCATCTCACCGGGCCCAAAAGGACGTATCCGACCGCCGTATCGGCTGCTTTTGCAATCGCTATGCTGCAAGGCCAGCTGTTCAAACGAGACGAGTCCGCTTTGTATCGTTTTCTGGAACTTGGACAGAAGGGCCCGCGCTTCCGCTTTACTACGCACAATGGGGTGGCCCTTCAGGTCGCTAGGGTTTCGTGATCCGGTATGCTTCAACAATATGTGACGAACATAAAAGACATCGTCCGGTGCCCGAGTCGCGTTCGACTGGGTCGCATCTGTGTCGCCACCGGTGATGCCGCTCGCGGGTGATGCCTGCTGCTCCGGACAGCGGCGACCGAGCAGCTGAATCAGATGGAAGCCAGACGAGGTCTCCACAACGTCGCTGATATCGCCGGTCTGTTTCAGCTCCAGAAACGCCACTCGGGCAAATGGCTCCTGCATGGTTGTGTAGTCAAACCAGCCCAGGTCGCCACCTCGTTTGTAAGAATTACAGTCTGATTCGATTCGAGCGACCTCCTCAAAGCTTGCTTCCCCGCTGAGAATGTGTTGCCTCAGAGACTCAATCACAGCGCGTGCCTCATCTCGGCTAATGCTCACTGGTTGTCCGGTGCGCTTGGATACCGGGTTCCGCACGTCGCGATGTTTGATAAGGATATGGCGAGCGCGCACCTGTCCAGGAACTGGAGCCGCCGCAGTGCTCTCCGCAGGCGATTGACGCTCTGGAGCGCCACCAAGCCGAAGCCTCACGTATTGGGAGCTAGACCCGAACTCTATACGCGAGCCTTCAGCGATTACAAGTGGCTTAAGCGGCTCAACTTGTTGTCCACGTACTCGCGTGGCCCCAGCGCCCAAGTCGATCAGATAAAACTTTCGATGTTCGCGGTGAAATGCGACGGCAGCGTGGAGCTCTCCAACGTCAGACGCGTCCGCGAGAACAATGTCAACTGCAGTGGCCTTTCCTTGGCCGTTTCCAACAAGCAGGTAGCCCCGATTCGCCGGAAAAGGAACTTTGCGGACCCGCTCGTTGCTCTTTTGAGTGTAAACGTCTAGACGTGCGCCAGACGGTGCAGCCCCTAGCCAACGTGGTTCTTTAAAGGTAGGTTGGGCTTTTACACCAGAAGCTTTGCGAGCAGCTTCCATAGTCTTTCCGTGCGACTTACCTCCCTGAGCGAGCGCGGTTTCGCCAGCGCTTTGTTTCCCTCTGTAGTAGACACGACCCACCGGTTTGATAAAGTATACCGCTTCTTTGCTCCCAAAGGTTTCCACGAACAACTAGAACGCTGTAGTCTCTACAAATGCGCCCTTGAATATGGAACCTTTCATTGCTACTGAAGTCAGACAGCCGAGCTTTTGGCGCCACAGCTCGAGACGGCTGCGTGCACCCCTCTGTAACGCAGGCGACGTGCCGCCGAACGCTACCCCAGCGAAGTGCGGGCTCGTGCGCACGGCTTTAGCGCCTTTTGCGGCAAACTAGGTGCACTGGTCTCGACGCTCACCTTGGGCTACGTCGACATTCGAACGATATTCATCCTTACTGCCGCTGCTGCCGTCATCGGTTTCCTGGCGACGTTCATCTTCCTTCCGGATGCAACCGGGTTGGATCTGCGCGAACATGACTGGGAATGGGACCTGACTCTTCGTAACCACGCT
>Ga0080006_1153106_pt1 | contig 35761 bp, 32 predicted proteins | sample RS3BMetagenome_FD_69209 | JGI IMG/M metagenome (GOLD analysis project Ga0080006, IMG submission 69209) | Ferric oxide microbial mat and aquatic microbial communities from Rainbow Spring, Yellowstone National Park, USA - RS3B (SPADES... ...
ATCCCCAGCGGAGTACCCGAAGCTCTTCGGCACCACCACCGAACGCGCCTTCATCTTCGACCAGGTCTCTACCGGCAGATCGCCAATGGTGGTGATTCGCGTTGCTCCGATAAAGCCGAAGCTTGTGGTGATACAGAACATCGACCAAGTAGACAAGCTGGCGATAAAGATAGCCCAGATAGAGAAAATACCGCTGCTTACCACGAAGCTGAACGGCGAGGAGATAAAGGTCAGGCTAAACAATATATAACCTGATTGGCAATTAGCACCGTGCAGCGGTCAATCCTATACGATAAGATAGCGGCCTGCAGGCTCTGCCCCAGGCTCGTAAGGTACAGGGAGTCTGTCAAGCCGGCAAAGAGGTTTGCCGACTGGAAGTACTGGCGCAGGCCAGTGCCAGGATTCGGTGACATAAACGCAAAAATACTGATCGTAGGCCTGGCCCCCTCGGCGCATGGAGGCAACAGGACTGGCAGGGTGTTCACAGGCGACCCATCAGGCGATTTCCTTTTCGACGCTATATACAAGGCCGGCCTTTCCAACCAGCCAGAGTCGAGCAGCAGCGACGATGGCCTCAGGCTGAAGGGGCTCTATGTCACAGCTGTAGTGAAGTGCGCCCCTCCAGAAAACAAGCCGGAGAGGATAGAGGCGACGAGGTGCTCAACTGCTTTCCTGGTGAACGAGCTGCGCGCTCTCAAAAAGGTGAAGGTGATAGTCCCGCTGGGCGCGTTCGCCCACAAATGGCTCTGCTTCGCTCTCGGCCAGCTCGGCATTGACACGAGCGAGGTTGAGGATTTCGGCCATGGCAAAGAATATGCCGCAGGCCCCTACAGGATACTGGTCTCCTACCACGTCTCACCGAGGAACACCAACACAGGCACGCTCACCGAGAGGATGTTTGTCGGCGTGCTGCTGAGGGCGAAGGCAATCGCAGCATCTGCGCTCTAGCCGCACTGTCTATCTTCCTGGCAAGCTCGAAGTCAAGCGAGGTAAGCCCGCCGGCGTCGTGCGTGACCAGGTCTATGGCCACCTTGTCGTATACGTTGTGCAGCTCAGGGTGGTGGTTCATTGCGTTAGCTATTGGCCTGAGCCTGTTGATGAAAGCAATAGCCTCGTTGAAACTGCGGAACTTGTATTCCTTGTGCAGTTTGCCCTTCTTCAGGCGCCATCCGTGCAGGCCTCTCAGCTCTTTTCTCGCCTCGCCAACGCTGAACCTCCTTTGCATTTGGTTTCCCTCGCCTACCAGTCAGATAGCATGAGAGCAGCGCCCCTCCGCCATTAGCGCAAGTGCAGCGCCTAAGCTTCTCAGCTGCCTATTATAGATCAATCTATCATAGCAACACAATTAATAACAATGGCCAAATGTGCTTGGCTTGAAGTCAAATCCGCAAATACCAGATCAGCAAAAGGCGTGAAGAGCAGAGATTCAGCAGGAGGAATGGGCACCGCCCAGAAGCGCTATGTCCGGATAGCAGATGGCTGCCAAATATTGCGTCAATGTTTATTAAGGGGCTCAGACATAAGTAACGAGGTGAGGAAATGCCAGTTAAAGAATCAACTTCAAAAGGGACGACATCTGCCCATGACCATTTTCGTCAGCTTAGTTGCGAAGATGTTCTAAGATATATTTCTAATGGTGGAGAAATTCCAAGCAATACTAAAGTCGACATGGAGCTTCATCAGTCGAGAGCATACGATTGGCTTCCCCGTGTGAAGGGATGGGTTGAAATTGGGACCGGAACAGTATTGGTGTGTGAGGCTCCTGGAAAAGAATTTGGGAAGACAGTAGAATATCAAGGGATCGTCTTTGAGGTACCTAAGGAGTATCAGGGCGTGAAGAATGTTGCTCTGGTTCTTGACAACTCGACCATAAAGATGGAGCAGCTCAGCGATGGCAAAATATTGCTTACGGCGAAAGTTTCGAAGAGCCATGAATATCCTACCGAGAATGGTTGGGGCATTCCTGACACAGATACAGGCATACCGACTGAGGTAACTGATGACCACCCGGATCCAAAGGATTGTTATCGTTATCTACTGCGTAGCCGCGGGCCATATATAGGTCCTATAGTCCGCGTCCTAGGAATCGGCGGCGCACGAGAAACCGTCAACACTGAATTAAGCCTTGGGGATCTCCTTTGGGTGAAGGAGGTTCCAAAGCAACCTCAAGATGAGCTTCGACCTAATGTTGTAGATGTAGAAGTAAAGATATATATGAATGACGGACAGAATGGACTGAATAAGGCGCTTTTCAGGGTAGACGCTGCCTAAGCAAAAAAAGAGATTCGTGAGTTGCTAGCGGTAAAATCCTCGGATTCACTCTAGTTCGTTTAGGGGAAATAAGGTTCTTGGCCTAATTTGGCCTAATTGTAGTTGTCTGAGCTTGCCGGAGCAACAAGCGTCGCGAACTGCGGCATCGTTCCGCCCTCCGAATTGGAGTAGTTACTGTCCACGTCTAGGATGCAGCGCCAACTCCCTACTTTGCTTCCTTCTCGTAAAAATCTCCCGCAAGGAACTTTGCCAGGGCGCATTTGGTCGCCTCCTCAAACTCATCCACGCGCGTATAAAGCCCGTTGGTCAGCAGGCCACAGGTGCCGAGGCTGTGCCTTATCTTGTTCTCGCTGTCGCCCATCATATTCTGCGTGATCGGTCCCAGCTCCTCTCCGGCCTTCAGCCTTTTTGCTATCCATTCAGGAAGCAGCACCTTTCCGCTGCTGCCTATGCCCGCCTTTCCAGTATTGTCCACTATCGCGACCCAGCCGCCCAGGAACACGCCGTACTTGTTTTCGTTCGCCGTGCCTTCAAGCCCGATGCCATAAACGGCTCCGGCTACGCTCTTCAGCGCGCCCTTCGCCCTGTTGATTGCGCCGAGTATGCCCTCCTCGTCTGTCATCGGCATCGCGCTGACTCCAGAGTCGGATTCAACGGAAATGATTTCCGCGTCAGCCCATGCCTTGCCTAGTGCCCTGCTCACACCCTCTATCTTTGCCCTGTTCTTTGTTCCAACCGCTACGATCAAGCAACCCCCTTGTCAAAACCTGAGCGCAAGTCCTATGCTGACATAAGCCTGTGCCTGCACGCCCTGCAGTAGAAGATTCCGGCATCGATCAGTGTGTCTGTTTTGCCGCACCTGCATTTACACATAGGAATCACCCCGCCACTCTTTCCAGCCATGCAACTCCTGCACATTCCAGTCAGTTAAATATAATCGCAAGGATATTTATTTGCTATGGAGGCAACTAACAACTGCACCAGATGCATGTGCATTTTCTACCTACTTTTATAGCAAAGTATATGGAGTTGAGGCAACGAACGGCGGTCCTGTGCTTGCAGCTAACTATTATTTTAAGAAAGAGTGACTATCCCTATTTGCTCCGCTTTCTTCTTCAAAGCACCATCGAATGTCAAGAGCGGCGAACTCGAGAGAAGGCTAGCTGCAAGGTAGAAGGCATCATAGACTGAAATCCTATGTTTTGCGGCAAGTGATGATGCATACCGGGCCGTTTCGTTGTCGCTGACCTTTTCTAGCCTATTGAATATCAGTATCACATCATCCACAGCACTTTCAAATTCACTAGCGGTCAACTCCTTCCTCAGAGCATAATATTTCCATATTGCATTTAGGGATTCTAGCAGAGCGAGGTTCACGGTAACTATTCTTTCTCTGGAGCTAAGTTCTTTTCCGAATATCTCTTCGGCACGCTTGTGCCCTTCCTCGTTCAGAACAAGCTTCACTATGCCGCTTGCGTCGATCACCATCATCTGGAATCACGGTCTTCTCTTATCATCGCGGCACTGTCTCCAGAAACCTTTCTTTTCCTAGCCCTGGCTTCTATCGCCCTATATTCTTTCAAAAACTTTGCGGCATTAACCCGTGCATTTATGAATTCTCTAATATCTTTGCTCAATCTTATTTTATTCTTTTTAAGCACGGCCTTTGTGCCCCTGGGGACTCTTATTGTTATGACTTCAGAGCTTCCAGACATTTTATCACATTTAGTTTATGCAGGGAAAATATTTATGTATTACTATTGTCATACAAAAATAATACTTCAAATGATGAGATTAGTGACTGCATGAGCCCAAAATGCCGTCACCGATTTTTCTTTGGCGACAGAATGGAGGTCACGGGCACACGACGTTACGTGAGCTGTATTTTCACTATCAATTGGCAGCAAATAATAGTAAATACACGTAACGTTGAGTCAGATGGAGGCAACGAGAATCGGACTCGTGCTTGCAGAATGTCAATCTGCCGTCCTACCACTAGACGATGCCTCCGTGAGTTGTTTTTGTCGTTAAAATTAAATAACGAGAGTGTAGCCGTCCTTCGCCACAACGCTGTTCTTGAAGAACTTCTTCGCGTCGCGCAGTAGCTCAGCATCAGTCCTGTGCCTCGCGCTTATGTGCGTCAGTACCAGGCGCTTGACGTGCGCCTTTCTTGCGAGCGCCGCCACCTCTCCAGCAGAGGAGTGAAGCCTCTTCTTTGCAAGGCCGATTTCCGCGGCCTTGTATGATGACTCGTGTATCAGCAGATCGGCATTCCTCGCAGCAGCGACGGTGGCTGCCGTTGGCCTCGTGTCCGTAGCGTAGACTATCTTCTTACCCTCCTGCCTCCAAGTAACCCGCTTGAGCGTTATCGTCTTCTTTCCCACCTTTATGCTTCCTCTTTTCTCTAGCTTCGAGAACATCTCGCCCCTGAGCCCTAGCCTGTGCGCCAGCTCCTTCTTGAACTTAATCTTGCTCTTCTCCCTGAAGACGTAGCCGTATGTGGGTATGGTGTGCCTCAGCCTGAAGGCCAGCACCTCATAATCGCGGCCCGAGTAGACGAGTCCAGAGCGTATGCCCCTTATTATTATCTTGTAGTTTATCAGCGGCTTGTCAAATGATATCAGGCTCTGTATAACCTTCTCGTCTCCGGCTGGTACGAATATAAAGAGCGGCTCCTTTCTGTTGTTCATTCCCATCGTGCGCACCAGACCCGCTATCCCTATCGTGTGGTCGCCATGCACGTGGCTTATGAAGATTGCCTTCACCCTGACCGGGTTTATGCCATGCTCTAGCATGCGGAACTGAGTCCCCTCCCCGCAATCGAAGAGGAGCACGTCGCCTTCGTAGATCAGCGCCACGCTCGGCATGCGCCTCTCCTTGGTTGGCGCCGAGCCCGCTGTTCCCAGTACTATGATTTTTATCTGCATGCGTTCAGTCCAGCTCTATAGTAACAGTCTTCTTCTTCGCATCTAGCCTTTTTACCTTTATGTTTGTGGCACCGAGCTCCTCCGCGCTCTTGGCCCTGCTCTTTTTCACCTGAGCCAGCAGCTCGTTCACCTCGCCCATGCGCTCGAATATCCTGCTCGCAATCCTCTTGTACTCATCTTCCTTCGACTTCATCTCCTCTATCTGCTTTCTCAGCTTCTCAATGCTCTTCCGCAGCTCCTCCGCTTCCCTGCTCTTCTCCGGGTTGGTCTGAGTTTTTCTCTCCTCGAGGTAGAGCGAATCGAGCAGCGCTGAGAGAGACGCAAACTTGCCCGGCTCAACTTCTTTCAGCATCTCAGATTCTGCCTGCCTGTGCACGCTGCCACGCTGCTGTGGGAAGGAGTAGGCCACGCCCCTCCTCACGCTCCTCTCCCTGAAGCTCCTGTTTCTGTAGGCCAGCTCTATTATGCCGTCTTTGTTCAAGAGCAGCAGGTTGCCCCTGTCGAACATCTCGATTATCATCCTCCTCTTCTCCTTTCCGGAGAATGCAATCACAAGTATGCGGTCAGAATCGTGCTGCGTTACGCTTTCTACCCTGTTGCTCTCAAGTTTCTTCCTGACCGCCAGCGCAAATTCCGTAGGCGCATGTGTCCTTTCCTTGAACTCTGTCAGGTTCACTGTCCTCGCGAGATTGACGTATACCGCGATTTCCCTCCGCTCCTTTGAAAAAGTCAGCAGGAATGAGTTCTCCTCCAGCTCGTAGAAGTTCTTGAAATAAGATGAAACTAGCACTTCAAGCTCTTTGGCTATGATGCCCAGCTCAATCGAGGAAAGTGCGCGTACTCTGTCCTGCACAGAAATTACCGTATTTAACACAGCAGAAAAGTTAAAAAGAAGTCCGACAGTCATTAATAGGGTTAAATGACAGAGAAGCTTATCTATGACATAGCGGTAGGCAAAATAAACAAACAAGAAGTAAAAGAGCATATTAAAAAGATGATTAAATGAAGTCGCGATTTGAAAAAATTCTGGAAGAGGTACTCCAAAGGCGTAAAAAGCTAATAAAATGGCTTGCTGAAGAAAGGCTAGTCAACGCCATGATAAAAGAGAGGAGTGGGGCTTCGAAATAAGCTGCATTATTTCTTTTTCTTGCCCTCCTCCTTCGCTACCTTTGCGAACTTCTCCACCATTGACTTTACATTGTAGTTCCTCTCTTCGAGCGCCGTGCCTATCTGCACTATGTCGCCGCCGGCCCTGTAAGCTGTCCTAAGCTGCTCCGGAGTCTTAATCCCTCCGGCCACGATGTAAGGCACAGTTATTGCGCTCCTGACAGCGCTTATCATACTTGGCGGTATCGGGCCGAAGCCCTGCAGCTGCGGATTTGAGCCCGCATCTGTTATTATCAGCCTGTGGCCCATGAACTCCCCGGCAGTCGCTAGCGCAGCCGCTATTCTCGGCTTTGCCCTCGGGACCATGTTAGCGTCTCCGACCCAGCCGACAGTGCCTCCAGGCTCCACGACTATGTAGCCAACTGGCAGCGGCTCTATGTTTAGCTGCTTTATCAGCGGGGCGCCGAGCATCTGAACCTGCGTTATCCAATATGGGTTCCTTGCGTTAAGCAATGAGAGGAAGTAGAATGCGTCCGCATGCCTTGACACAGTTGCCAGGTTGCCAGGGAAAAGGACTACCGGGACGCTGGATTTGTCCTTTATTCCCTTGGTGACGGTATCAAGCAGCTCGCCCTGAGCTCCTATGCTTCCGCCTATCAGCACCACATCTGCCCCGCCCTCGGCGCTCTCTATGCCTGTCCTTATCGCGTCCTTGGTAGTCTTGTAGTCTACCGGGTCTATGAGCATGAAGAGCATCGAGCCCTTGCTATTCAGAGTCTCGTTTATGTATCTCTCAACCTTCCCTATTTTGACCGCCATGCAAACAACTATTTCGACTTCCACTTATTTAAAAACTCGTTTACGAGCTCGCGGCCTCCTGTCCTTATGTCTATGTCAGGCGAGTAGCCCAGCTCGCGCTTTATCCTGCTTATGTCTATCACGCGGTCAGAGGTCAGGAAACGCAGCTCGTCGCTGTCCAGGTTCCTTGATTTTGCAAGCATCCTGACCACCAGCTCGGAGATGTGCCTCTTTGGCCTCTCTACACCTATCAAGTCTGCAGCTGTGCCTATTAGGCCTTCCTGCGTGTGTGCCACTCCGTCGCTGACGTTGTAGACCTTGCCTATGCTCGCCCGCGGGTTCTCCATTACAAGCATCAGCGCCTTGACCACGTCATTGATGTGTACGAGAGACAGGTGGTTATCCCCCTTTCCTATTATCACCATCTTTCGTTCCTTTATCGCCCTGAAGACCTTGAAGAAAGAGTGCTCGAACCCGGGACCGTAGATTGTTGAGAGGCGGAGTATTGTATAAGGCACTCCGCTTTCCATTATCTCCTGCTCCGCTATCATCTTGCTGTAGCCGTACTTGTCAGTGGGCAGCGGCTTCGCTTCCTCATTCAGCGGCTGTTTCCTCTTCCTGCCATAGACATCAATGCTGCTAGTGAATATCAGGTGCCTGACACCGGCTTTCTTCGCGCACTTCAGGAGATGCTTCGTGCCCTCCACATTCGCCTCCATCACCTGCTCTGCTGTCGATCTCGCAGCCTGCGTTACAGCCGCAAAGTGGAAGATTACGTCAGTGCCCTCGCACGCCTCGCACACGACGCTCTCGTCGGCCAGCGAACCGACGAAAGGTACCGTGCCGGGGGCAAGCAGCCTCACCGCCGACTTCTCGAGCACCAGCACCTTTACCTTGAATCCAGAATCCACAAGCGTTCTCACCATCGTGCGCCCGAGCCTGCCAGTGGAGCCGGTCACGAATACGGTGCTTTGTTGCGTGTCTTGCTGCATAGGCCTATGCCTCCTTCAGTATCTTCGCTGCGAGGAACCTTGCATACCTTTCCGGAGTCCTGCTTACAGCATAGTGCTCCCAGTCCTTGCCGAAGGGCACGTAGATGCTGGCCCTCGCGCCCCTCTTCACCATCTTGCTCAGCTTCTTTCCGCTGTATCCTAGCTGAAGCTCGAAGATCACCGACTTCTTAACGTTGGATCCGTTCAGCAACTCGCGCACGACTCTGTCCGGGGCGGACTGCACAACTACATTCCTTATCATCTTTGCAGCCGCCCTAACGCTGCCCAAAACTCTCCTGCTCATCTCCTTTCCGTCCCCGTGTGCCTCGCTGCACAGTATCTTGAGTGCCCTTATGTGGCCCCTGTTCGCCTGCAGGTAGTCGTCAGCGTGGTCTGCGCTTACAGCATAGCCCACGCCCTTTGCGTCGCGCAAAAAGTTCGGCAGCGAGTACCTGTGGTCTTTCATCTCCAGCCAGACAAAGACTCCATAGTTCTTGGCCGTGTTTAGTATCTCGTTTACGTTTTTCCCAGCGACATCGTCAGATATGTCGAAGCCAATCTGGTCCAGCGGCACCTGCACGCTTGCCTTCAGCCCCAGCCTCGCGATGCGCCTTATGAGCTCAAGGTATGTGGTTGTGGCATACCTCGCCTTGGTGCTGTCGCGCGCGCTCTCGCTCAGAAAGGCGATCGAAACAGGCAGCTTCTTGTCGTTGAACTCCTTTGCCTTCTCTATGGCCGATCTCATCGTTGTTCCAGCGATGTGCCTCTTCACCAGCCTATAGAGTATCCTTTCTGCTATCGCGCGGTCAGCCAAAGAAACCCCTAAATACTACGTATGATATGCTATTATATGCTTTTCAATGGTCGCATGCTGACGCTAAGCAGGCACGCTGGCACAGGGGGAGCGGTCAAGCTCTCGCCCGATGATTTCGTGGTGAAGGAGATAACAAGCAGCGGCCGCGTTCTTCAGCCAGACACGAAATACGACGCCGCTTCGCTCGGCATGGAGGAGGTGCCCGATGGCAAGCACATAACCTTCGTGCTGCAGAAGAGGGGGTGGAACACCATAGACGCGCTTTCTGCAATCGCAAAGAAGATGGGCCACGGCAGAAAGTCGTTCGCTTACTGCGGCTCAAAGGACAAGAAGTCGGTGAGCGTGCAGCTCGCGAGCATATTCCACGCCGCAGACTTCGACATGAGTTCGATACGCATCAGCGGAATAAGCATAAACGGGCAGTGGCGCAGCAACGGCGTCGAGCTCGGCCAGGACCTGGGCAACGCCTTCGAAGTGAAGGTGAGCGGCGCGCAGCATCCTGAAAACGCAGAGGCCATAATTGCGGAGCTGGGCGGGCGCATGCCAAACTACTTCGGCCCGCAGAGATTCGGCGAGCGCGGCAACAATGCAGCGATAGGCCTCATGATACTCGCCGGAGATTTCGAGGGCGCGGTGATGGAATACCTGACAGGCATAGGGAACGGGAACGAGAAGAACGAGAAGGTGAGGGAAGCGAGGCGCACGCTTAAGGAAACGCTAGATTTCTCAGCCGCTCTCGGCCAGTTCCCCAGATACATGCGCGGAGAGAGAAAGGTGCTCTACCACCTCTCCAAGTACCCCGGCAACTACGCAAATGCGCTGAGGCTGCTGCCGAGGGGGACAGCGATGATGTTCATACACGCTGTGCAGTCGCAGATCTTCAACGAGGAGCTGGAGGAGAGGATAAAGAACGGCGATTTCAAGAGCGCCGCGTATGCAGCGCGCGACTTCTATGGATTCCCGGACGCTGAAAGGGCAAGCCCAAGCGGCGAGTTTCCACTCGGCGTTCTTGTCGGCTACGACAGCAAGGATGAGGAGCTGGGAAGCTATGCCAAGGCGGCGATGGAGCGCATGCAAATATCCAAAGAGCAGTTCGCCATAAAGCCGATGCCCGAGCTTGCCATGAAAGGGGCTTACAGGCCGCTGATCGCGCCTGTCAGGGAGCTCTCGTGCAAGAGCGTAGACGGCCAACTCCTGCTTTGCTTCTCACTGCCGAAGGGCTCTTACGCAACTGTGCTCCTGGAGGAGTTCACCAAGAACAATAGCGCTGAGAACTAGAAAAAGAAACGGCGGCCAGGAAGAAAACGATAGACCTGGATCGGGAGAACTGGAAAATCAATCTCCTGCCGCCACAACCTAACACATGATTTCATTGCGGTTAAACTTATTTAAACCGTTTCGAGCGTTTCGGTTTTAATCTTGAGATTCGCTCTTTGCAGCCTTCCAGGTGATACGCTTGTTAACGGAATAGCTGTAGACGAAGGCGATGAATATGGCGATCAGCAGCGCAACGTATAGGTTGATGAAAAGGCTCAGGGTGAAGAACACGGTGTACTGTATTATCCTGTATATTATTGACTGCGATTGGAATATTATGAACCTCTTGCCAGCGCTGTAGTGTTTTTTGTGCCTGAAGGTTATGCTGTCGTGCATCAGGAAGTTTATGAGCGTGACGGCCTCGAAAGAGATCAGGTATGAGGCCCAGTAGGGCACGAACTGGTTCAGCGCGAAGAACGCGCCCTCGAAAAGAAAGATGCCGACCAGGCCCACCATGAGGTAGCGCTGGAATTCCTTTTCGCTTAGCTTTCCCAGCCCCCTTTCCCTGAAGCGGAAATAAAGGTCGCGAAGGATGCCGAGCGGACCCCAGTGCAAAATCTTGCTCTCCCTGTAGTCCCTTACCGTCACGGGTATCTCCTTCACCCGCAGGTTATGCATCTCGGCCTGCTGTTCCAGCTCGACCTCGAAGTGGATACCTGTCGATCTGCACGCGCCCAGCAGGGGAACGACCCTGGATTTTTTGTAGAGCTTCGGCCCCGTCACATCCTTGGCATGGACGCCATCAACGAATCTGGTTTTCCAGCTGTAGATCCTGCTTATTATCTTGCGCTTCAGCGGCCTGTTTACCACTGAGCCCTCTGCCAGCTTGCTGCCCAGAACCATGTCGGAGTTCTCGCGCAGCGCGGCTCTCACAAAAGAGAGGTCGAAGCTCATGTCGGCCGGCAGGAAGAAGACGTTCTCGAACTTTGCCTTCGATATTCCGAGTTTGAGCGCCAGGCCCAGCCCTCCCTCTTTGATGCGATAGTAGCGGAAACCAGGCGTTTTGTGCAGCAAAGAAGAACCATTTTCCACCACCAGTATGTCCAACCTAAAACCCCGAAGCGCGCGTCTTAGCTTCGAGATCGAATCAAGAATGAGGCCCTGCGTCTCTTCTCTGCATGGAATCACGACAGAAATGGCATTCATTTTCTCAGTTAGTATAAATACTACTATAATAAATCTAGATGTGGCTAGAAATCATCAGGAAGATCTTTGTGAACCCCCGCAATAGCAAAGCTAAGAGCCTCGTCAAAGAGTATCTGCTCGTTTCGTTTTTCTTCGGGCTCTTTGCGCTCTTGGCATTTTGGCCCGCATTTACAAATATCACAAGCACGGTTCCCGGAGCCGAAGGCGATCCCTTCTACTTCCTGTGGTCCATGTGGTGGATAAACTTCGCCACTTTCAACCTGCACGCAAGCCCATACTTCACCAGCCTGCTTTTTTATCCGATAGGCCACGGCCTCACCACCTCTCCGCTCCCACTGTTGGAGAGCTTTCTCACCCTCCCGATTCAGCTTGTCAGCATCCCCGCGGCATACAATTTCGTGGTGTTCATCAGTTTCATGCTGTCGGGAGTTTTTGCCTACGCTCTGGTGAAGCATCTTGTGAAAGACAGATATGCCGCCTTCATCGGGGGCATGATCTATGCCTTCAGCCCCATACACATAGCCCACGCGTTTGCGGGCCATCTCAACTGGATGAGCGTGGAGTTCCTTCCGCTGATCGTCCTGTGCCTTCTCCTGCTTCTGGAGGAGCAGAAATACAAGTATTCCTTCTTTGCCGGAGTCTCTCTGTTTTTTGTGATATTTTTCGGCGACTTCGAGCAGGGAGTGCTCGCCCTCATTCTCATCGCGGTCCTGCTTTACTTCTACGCATTTATTCACGGATTCAGAAAGACTTTCACGAAGCGGCTGCTTCTCTCCCTGTTTTTAATTCCCCTCGTTGCTGGGCTGCTGGGCCTGCCCTACCTCTCGCAGGTCGCATACTCGATAACACACGGCAGCGCCCTCAGCACCTTCTATCACCAAAGCAGCCTGGTCGATGAGATCGGATGGAGCAACAGCCTGCTTGGCTTCTTCATCCCCAGCTACTACAACCAGATATACAATCCGATAGTCAGCGGCGGAGCCCCAAACTTCCTCGGCCCGTTCTACACGCTAACGTATAACGGAGCCCTGGTCGGAGACAACGCAAACGCGATAACGCAGGACGAACGCACCTCTTACGTAGGCTACCTCGCGCTGTTCCTGTTCCTGTGTGGGATCTACTACGATATAAAGAAAAAAAGGCACGCCGGTACGTTGTTCTGGCTCAGCATCTTCCTCTTCTTCTCAATAATGTCCTTCGGCCCCTTCCTGCGCCTGTCAAACGGCATAGTGGCGGTCCCCGGCCCCTTCCTAATCTACACGTTCATACCGCTTCTCAACATAATCAAAGAGCCGGGCAGATTCTTCTTCGCGGCAACAATTCCGCTTGCAGTGATAGCCTCGGTGGGCGCGAGGGAGCTCTATGGAAAATTCGGTTTGAAGGGCAGGCAAAGAATATTCGCAACCTTGCTCATAAGCGTGCTTCTGTTTCTGGACTATTCCGGGATCATTTTTCCAGGCCACACTCAACTGCTGTTCCTTAACGCTACGGTGCCGAGCGCGTACCAAACAATCCAAGGATACCAGCAGAACGTTTCGGTGCTCCTGCTTCCGTCAATCGGCAACAGCTACTACCAGGAGGAAGAGCTGTACTACCAGACCACTTTCCAAAAGCCGCTGTTCAACGGATACGGAAAAGAGAACCTTACACAGATACTGCACATTTCCATGATGCCCATATCCGCATACGGTCGCGCGTTCGAGCAAAACGTCACTCCCTCGTATCAAAGCCCGGTCAACGAGAATCTTACGCTTCTGACAGACACGCTTCTTGCAAAGAACAACGTGGGTTACGTCGGAGTGATAAAGAGCGCATACACCCAGCCAAACCTAGGGCGGCTCACTGCATATCTGAGCTCCCTGCTCGGCAATCCCGTGCATGAAGACAATTCAACCCTGATCTTCTCTACGATTGGCTTGCCGTCAAGCCCAGACGAACTTGCCTACTACCCCTCTGGGACATGGACGCAGGGAAATTTCCTCTGCGGCTACTATCAGGGCATCAGCTGCAACAGCTCATTTTCCAGCGGCTGGTGGGGCGCAGCCCAAAGAAACATCACAATATTCTCTCCCTCAAACTCCACAGTCAACGTAAGTTTTTCGATAAGGAGCTTCGGCCAGCTGGGCCCAAGGGCCATCGACCTTTACTCTAACTCGGCCAGCCGGCCATTGTATGAATTTTCCATCTCGCCCAACCAGACCATCGAGAGATTCCAGCTGCGTCTGTCGAAAGGCCGCAACGAGCTTGAATTCTCAATGCCCTCATTAAACTCAACAGACGGTTACTTCACCTATGATCTCCACAACTTCACCATAGAGAAATGAGAACCAAAGCGAGAATGCGCCGGGGTAGGGATTTGAACCCTAAATCCCGTAAACGGGAACTGGTTTTCGGGACCAGCGCAATGACCAGGCTCTGCCACCCCGGCACCGTTACGTATCTTAAGGCTTAATTAATATAAGCATCTACATACGTGTATTTCACAATAATAGTGGTTTGATTGAAGCATATTAGCAAGAGGCCGATTCCCAACGGCGTTTTGTTCAGGATAGCTCTGGTGCTGCTCTTCTTTGCGCTGACCTCTGTCAGCCTAATCTTCTCTATCTACCTGATACTTACAGCCGACAGCCCATTCGTTTATGCAGTAGCTGTGTCATTCACAGCCCTCTCCCTCGTATCCGGTGTGTTCAACATAGTTTCCTCTTACTCCTTCTTCCGTTCCTACTTCTACACCGCCTATCTTGACAAGATAAACAGGAAGCTCAAGCCGATGAAGAGGTATCCCACAGTAGCCGTTGTAGTTCCTTTCTACAACGAGGAGCCGAAGATGCTGGCTAAGAACCTGAAAAGGCTCAGGGATCTGAAATACGACAGGCGCAAGCTCACGTTCTATGTTCTTGACGACTCCACAAAACCTGAGATAGCAAGCGCGGTTGAGCGCATCAGCTCCGAGAACGGCGCGGTATACATGCACAGGGATGTGCGCAGGGACTTCAAGGCGGGCGCAATGAACGAGATGCTCAAGAAGACAAATGAGGAGTTCCTTGCCTACTTCGACGCAGATGAGTACCTTACCGATGTCAACTTCCTCACGGACCTGCTGCCGTATTTCCATGATCCGAAGGTGTCGTTCGTCCAGACCGAGAAGAGGTCGGCGAAGGGCACTTTCTTCTCGGATACCGTAGACCTTTTCGACGCGCTATTCTTCAAGCTCATACAGCCTTCAAGGGTGATGAACGGCACAGCGCTCTTCGCAGGCTCGTGCGCTATAGTCAGGCGCTCAGCGCTCGAGGCAGTTGGAGGCTTCCCGCCGTACGTCACCGAGGACACCTTCTTCAGCTTTGAGTCAGACGCGCACAACTTCAAGGGCATCCACATACCTAAGGTCTACGCCCTCGGCAGGCCGATGAAGAGCTTCACCGAGCTGGCGCATCAGCAGTGGCGCTACAATTACGGCGACACGCAGTTTCTCTTCTACTTCTGGAGGCGCAGAAAGGAGAGCAGGCACGCGGCGCTCTCCGCCCTGTCCAAGATAGACTATACCGCCCACGGCTTCGGCCTCAACTACCTCTCCTCGATACTCATACTTTTCACCATCGTCTCTATGCTGATCGTGCTCTCCGCCGCACCCTTCGCATACGCCTCCATCGAGCAGGTCTTCACCCCGCCCTACACGGCCCTGAACCTGGAGATACTCGGCATAAGCGCCTTCCTCCTCTCGATATTCATACCTGTGGCGCTGACAAAGGCCTACTTCGGCTCATACTCTAAGGGCGTGATGATGTTCGTTCTCAACTTTGCGCTTGCATTCATCAGGCTCAAGGGGGCCCTCGCGGCCGTGCTCGCGCGGCCTCCGCGCTGGCCCAAGGGCAATATGCCTTCGCCGCGCACCAACTCTTTCTTATTCGCCCTCACCAAGGCTCCGCTCGAGATAGGTTTCTCAGCGCTGCTCTTCATAACCAGCTTCATAGCCTTCCTGGTTTACAACATCTCCGGTGCCCTGTGGCTGCTCTGGTACGGCATACTATACAGCTCCGCATTCTTCTTCTTCGCAAAGTACCACTAGCTAGATTCGATGATTTTCATAAAGAAGCATGCGGCAGACAAGGGCACTGTACTCGCCATGTGCGACGAGGAGCTGATTGGCAGGGTTCTGCAGCAGGGCAAGCTCTTCATAGACCTTAGCAAGTACTCAGATTTCTACAGGGGCGAGCTGGTGAGCGAGGAGAAGGCGAAGGAGATGGTAGAAGTAGACGACCTCTACTCGGCAAACGTGGTGGGCGAGAGGTCGGTGGCAGTGATGATGAACAAGGGCCTTGTCGGGAAGTCTGACGTAAGGAAGGTGGGCAACGTGCCCTTCGTGCAGATCTTCAAGGTGGATTTTTAGGCAGCGCATCGCAGCGTGCAGCTGGGCTCCTGGCAAGCAGCGCTGCTGCTTCTTGAGCCCGAGCATCTCCGCCGCATTGTCCCCTCAGGTCTCCTCCAGCGTCTTCCTCACGAGGTCTGCATCCGCTACCCCTGTCTGCTCTGGACGAAATTTACTTAGTCGTCGCTTGCCTCAGTCCCGCAGTGGCTACCAGTAGAATTAATAAAAAAGAAGGTTTATTAATATTCAATTATAAATAATAGTAGTGGCACAATGGGCTACGAAGGCAAAGTTACGAGGCAAGGCCAGATTACCTTACCCAAAAAAATAAGGAAAAGATACCTGATAAAGGAAGGAGATAGGATTACCTATGTAGATCTAGGAGATCATGTGGTCATATTGCCGCGCAACAGAGATGCGGTCAAAACCCTGTTGTCCCTTAAAATAAAGACGAAAGAATCAATGCAAAGCATAAAACAGAAGATACACCATGCGGCCGTGAAAGAAGCTGGTAGAGCCGGTGTTTGAATATTAATTGAATCTGACCTGTTTATAGCGGCAATGAAAGAGAATGACAGACTTAGACCATCAGCTTCTAAGATTTTGGCTGGCATCGAGTCGGGCAGAATCAACAACGTATACGCATCAGCAGCTGTAATACAGGAAATTGTCTTCTGGCTCTTAAATGAAGACCGCAGCGGTGATATTCTAAAGACAGTGAATTCACTTCTCAGTATAAGGAATCTGGAATGGGTTGACCTGAGTAAAGACATTTGCTTGAATGCAGCGGCGCTAATCGAAGAATACAAAATAAGCCCATTCGATGCCTACCACGCAGCGACTGCGATAAGCAGGGACAGTAAGATAGCAAGCAGCGATCATGTCTATGACAGAATAAAAAGCATACAAAGGACTGAGCTGTCTTCTGTGTAATCAGAATGAACTTGACGGGATCCAAAGCCCTAGCCCTTCTTGTTTAGCTTCAGTATCGTGCCCGCTATGTCCCCCTTTGTCTCCTCAAGCGTCTGCCTTACAAGAGCAGCGTCACCGATGCCTGTCTGCTCCTGGACGAACCTTACGTCGTCCTCGCTTATCTCCACCCTGCTCCTGTCAACCTCCCTCACCTCTCCCGATACCTGGAAGCTGCGCATGCCCTGGCCCTCGATGAGAGTGACCTCCGGAGCGTCAATCACTATGTCCTTGTCTTTGCAGTGTATGACTACCTGCGTGCTATCTATGCTCGTGCTTTTTATGCCGAGCCTGTCCATCGCCGCCTTCAGCGCTTTGGGATCTAAGTTTGGAAACACAGTATCGTTAAGTAGTGATAACAGTTAAAAATTATATATCATCTGCAAGACCTTGATTTTAACTGTGTTGTCCCGAATTAACATGTAAAGTAAACCTGTAAACTACCCACTTTACAGTCGGAGAAGGCGATTACATTACGTCGTTGGCCTATGCATATATGCGTTCCTCGATTTTTATAAAAGTTACACGCCCTCAACACGTAATTCCAAGATAATGGAATGGTTTACGCCGTTTTGGGGGCAAAAGTGAGTACTTAAGCGGTTTACATAACATAACATTAAAGCTTATAAAGCAGTGGAGCCATAATAACAAACAGGGGTGAGTATGGTTAGCATCGTAACTCCAAAAAGAGATTTACGAAAGGAAGCTATGGATGGCAAAACAGAAAGAAAGAACCAAGAAGCTCTGAAAGCCCCTATCCCTACATTAGAATCGCTGATAAAGGAGTACAGTGGAAGCACGGATAACAAGGAAATATACCTCAGGAGCCTTTACATATACGACCAATTAAAAAACACACCAAGGGAGACAAATTATTTCTTCGAGAAAGGCCCTGGGAAATTGTTTTTGGATGATGTTGAAAAAAGAATAGCTGCTCATGATCTCACTGGCCTTATAGATGTCATCAACAAAATGCTTGAAGAAAACAAGAATGCACGCGAAAACTTCAGAGAGCTCAGTGCGGAAATCGCCTCGCTGGCAACTGGCGAGGAAATGAACAGAGTCGCCGGCGTACAAGGGCGCGTTCCCGGATCCCCTATTGCCGGGCACATCGACCCGTTGAGTCTAGAAAAAGCCAGAAACGCAAATCTGAGAGAAAAGCTGCCTCTTTTGCTTGATAAATATCGTGATGTGGCAACCACAGGCAAAGCGGCAACGCTTATAGCAGATATATTAAGGACGTTTGAAGACAAAAAGCTGAGGCCAGAAGAAAAATATACAAGAGCAAAGTCTTTACTTGAGGAGTTCAAGGAGGATCCTAGCGAATACGAGAGCAAGCTGAGTTCCGGAGGACATGTCGCAGGAGGCGGCAGCAGCGCTGCAACTCAAACGCAGCAGGGTCAGGGAACCCCGCCGAGTCAGAAAACCCAAACCGGAACGCAAACTGCAATGCAGCAGCCAGTACAGATAACAACGCCGGAGATGCAGGCGGTGCAGATAGCTGAGGGCACTGTCTTCACGGGCGCCATAGGAAGGGAGCTCACCAACTTAAAGATATTACTGGGTAAAATCAAGAGTACAGCACAAATTGATGAGATAAAAGATGCAAACAAGCTCAACAAACTTCTATTTCTGGAAGCGCACCTGCATATGAAAAATATAGATGAGGCTAGCAGACGCGCCATCGCCGACTTACTCAACGAAGCGAATGAGGCGATGAAGGAAAAGCTGAAGCAGCTCAACGACGAAGCAGAAAAAACTGGCGGCAAGAAGTTGCACCTGGTCATGGAGGACATTAGTAGAATAAGAGAGAGCAAAGACTTCAAACGCATCGATTCTTTTCTCGGGACCATGCTAGACCAGATGGACGCAACGATGAAGGAGGAATATAAGCGTTGGGCCGCCTACATGATGTCTCTCGGACTTCCCCCAGATGATTTTTACAAAAAAGTCAACGACTCTTACCTATCCCTGAGGAAGGCACGAAGAGGGCTGCAGGAAGGCAAAGTCGAGATACCTGATAGCGCAGTCACGTTAGAGTTCGAGCAGTAGCAAAAGCACGGACTTGCCCGAGGCCTAAGTGCCCATCTCTCCTTACCAACCAACGCACGATGGCATACCTGTCCCCCTTGCCGCGCTCGTGCTTGCCGGCTACTTCGCGTTCTCGATATGGAACGCATACTCAGCAAGGTACAACAGGGGCCTGCTAAGGAAAACAATGCTAATGGGATAATAAACTACAGTCCCTATCTCAGCCTCACACCCGCATTCTTCGGAGCAGTGATCGCTGTCTTCTTGTTTTACGAGCTGCTTGGATATTATGCGGCGGCCATCAAGGTGAATCTACCAGCAGACCTCGCAAACCTCAGCTTCCTAAGTTTTTTACTAAGACAGTTCACCACGGTGCACTTAACCTGCATCAAATACGTTTTATTCCTTATAGGAGGAGTGCCGGTTTCAGCAGCAGTGGCATGCAGCAGTGGCATATATCGTGGTGAGGTTCGTTTACACGAAAGGCCTTGCGCATGGCGCGAAGTGATGGACTTGCCGGGATTCGAACCCGGAACCTTCCGCCTGCAAAGCGGACGCTCTACCGTTGAGCTACAAGCCCTCGCATAAAATGAGCACGCCTCTTTTATAACGTTTCCCAGCGCAGCTGCGGAATCCCCGCCCTAAAGATGCGCATATCTTTAAATAGTTTTCTAATATAATGAGATGCATTCGTAAAACAGAGAAGGTGGAACCTATGGCAAAGGAGGAGGAAGAAGAAGACGAGAATTCAGGCGAGGATAGCGGCGAGGACGAAGACATTGACGACGACACCGAGGACGAAGACTTCGACAGTGATGAGTCAGAGGAATTCTGACCTATTTCTCACTTTCCTCTTCGTTCTCACTTTCCTCCGCATTTTTTCTCTTGTGCAGTTTAGCCAGTTTACCACGTGCATTATTTAGCGTTTCGATGATCTTGTGGAAGGCCGAAAGCCTGTTAATGCCACCAATGCTAAACAGTGTTAGCATTGGAGCATACTCACCTGGCGCAGCATTCTCACCTGGCCCTTTTAGTAGGTCCTTGGCTCGTATAGGCGTTGCAGCCATGCGCTCCTCCAGCCTCTCATTCAGCGCCTGAATTCTGGCCCTCCTCTCATCGCCGGAGCTGCGTATTATTCCTGGCGTTGCCCCAGCAATCATTATGGCCGAGCGGAGCAGGCTTGGTTCGCCCTTGTGTGTCTTATCCCACAGTCTGTTGAACTCCTTTCTGTACTCACCTATGTCTCCAGTTTGCAAGAATCTAGCGCGTGCAGCCTGCAGCTCCTGCTCGCCTTCTTGAAGCAGCTCCACCCTCCTGTTTAAGACGCGATTATTCCCACTCTTGCCTTTGAGTTTATTCAGCTCATCAGAGAAAGGCGTAGGGCCTGCGTCCTTCCTGAGGTTCGTGACGTCGACCTTTTGCCTTGATCCCCTGCGCCCCCTGAGCGCTCTGATGCCAGCCGCCGCAGCCTTTGAGGCCCCTGCGCCGACCAACACTGACGCTGGAGCGACTACGCGCCCTGATTTGACAGCAAAGCCCTTGAGCATGTTTAGCGATCCTGATTGTTTTTTTCCAGCATCCTTTACTCCGAGAGCCTCTTTCTCCTTCTCGAAGGCGGCGTTTCTAGCGATTGTTCTGTTTATCTTCGAGGCAACCGCCTTTCCGGGAGCCCCTAATAATTTGCTCGTAGTCTTGCCGCCCTTGCCTACTAGCGCCTGCCCCGCTTTCTTTGTGAACGCTGTCTTCCTGAGCAGCGAGCCCTTGGCCGCCGCCCCCGCCCCTATGCCAGCGAGCGTTTCTATGCCGAAGAACTTGAGCATGTCGAATCCCCGCGTGAGGCCCCCGGCCGCGGCTATCAGTATTATTATTATGATCAGCGGTACGAGCGCGTCTATCGCACCGAAGCTCAGTATTACGGGCAGCATGCCGATTCCTCTCAGTGTAAATGTGCATTTCTTGCTATAAATACGTATCCTCGAAAGGCAAAAAGCAGGCTATCGCCTCTTTAGGTACAGCAGCGCCAGCGCAGTTAATATGCTTGCAATTATGGCGAGCGCCCCGATGTCGTTGTAGCTGAGCAGGAACTCGCCAATCTGGAAGACTGCAACCGCCTGCTTCGATGGCGCGTACTGGTAGTTTATGTTGTTCGTGGTGTCAATCACGCCGCTGTATGAGCCGACCGAGTTCTCGGCGAGGTAGAGAGGAGGCTGGCTCACCTGCACCGGCTCCGGCCCCGGGTAGCCGTAGAATTTGGCGAGTATCTGGTCAATCCTGCTCCCGCAGGCGGTTATGATGGCGTTAAAGGTGCCGTCGACGCCGGTCTTGGCTATGCCGATGAGGCCGAGCTGCGATGTGCAGAAGCCTGTGCCGTTTGCATATACTGGCGCGCAGAACTCCTCGCTGCCCATGCCCGTGGCAGGGCATGTTGTGGGAAGGTTCTGCAAGCCGTAGATGTTGCACGCCCTCACGCTCTTCTCAAGGAGCCCGGCTGGCGGAGGACCGCACACGCCTAATGCGTTGTACGTCGGCGCGTAGGTGATTTGATTGCTATTGGCCGTGTGCCCTGCAAGAATAGGGTTGGAGGGGGTGCAGTTGAGCGCCCACGGTGCGTTTGCACTGTAGGCGCAGTATATGGCGTTGGTAGGGTCTGTAATCGGATTGTAGTGGACGAAGTTCAGGTCTTTGTCGTAGTACAGGTATATTGAGTTGTTGGGGCCGAGCGGGGTGAATACAGAGCCTAGGTTGGAGAAGATTCCAGCCTGGCCTGTTATGTCAACAGTGGTCGAGTTCGGGTTGCTGAGCGACGGAGTGCTCTGCACATTCAGCGTTACAGTCACCGGATACGCGATGTCAGCATCAATCGGGGCGTAGACCCTGTTGCCGAACCTGTCTACAAAGACGTAGGTTAGGCGCTGGTATCCGAGGAGGGAGAGCCCGCTGTAGCCGCTGTTGGCATAGGTGGTCCCATTTAGGTAAAGGTCGAGCGGGCTGTCATACACTACCTGCTTGTAGTACGAGAAGAGCGGCACGCTGGTCGGTTCAAAGAGGCTGATGGAGTTGAAGACTGCGGCGTTGCTGGCGAATACCGCGGGGGTTCCGTGCACCAGTGAGGCAGAGTAGCTGGGCTGCGATAGCAAAGAGCTGCCGAACACCTTGTAGCCACCCAGTGCCTGGCCAGCATTGTTCGGCGAAGTCTGCATGTAATACATTACCTGGTAGATTGTGTTGTTCGTGGCGTTGAGCACAAGCTGCGAGTTGCGCGAGCAGTCTAGGGAGCTGCCTGTGCTGGGGCAGAGCGTGGAGTTTACGTATATTGTGGCCCACAGCTTGTCGTTATTTATCACGTACCGTATCTGCGGCGGAAGTATGAGGTTGTTGTCTGTGAGGTTTGGCACGAAGTAGTCGTTGTTGAAGATGTCGTGGAGGTAAGTCGGTCCACCCTCTATCAATGCAGCGAGCTGGTTGCTGCTTCCCTGCGTCAGCGCGTACGAGAAGACGCTTGTTGTGCTGCTCGAAGTAGTTCCCTGCTGGGCGAACACGCCTGTGGTTGGGCAGCCATTATTATTAGCATACTGATAGTCGTCGCTGTCTGTGACCGCTATCACCCCATTGTGGTATGGGCCGTTGGCTGTCGGAGACGGATTGCCCCAGGTCTGCGTGAGCTGGTAGGTGTACTCGTAGGGCACGATCACATTGCCGGCTATCTGGCTGGCGAGGCTCTCGGTGAGCGCGGTCTGCTGGCTGCTTGATGCCGAACCCACAGAGCTTGAGACCACGTAGAGCGTTGCAGTGCTCTGCTGGTTGTTGCTTGTGTCCAATGCTTCAACCGTATACGCCGATGGCGCGAGGTTGCTCTCAGTATAGCTTACGCTGCCCGGCGAAGGCCCTGCCACAATCTGCCCGTTTATCAGCAGCTCCACGCTGTCAGCCCCATTGAAAGAGTTAGCTGTAATGTATTCGGGATTGCCCTCCACCTGGACTGGGGGGGAGAGCGTGAGCAGGGGCGTAGGGTTGACTGTCAATGTTGTGCTGGTGCTCTGGCCAGAAGTTACGTCCTCGCCCTCTATTTGGTGGGTGCCTGCCGAAAGGCAGGTCTGGATTGTTGAGCATATGGTATACGTGACCTGGCCTTGGGTCGATGCCACCACCTGCCCATCGATGAGTATCTCTACCGTGTTCGTGGCGGTTGCAGACTGCACGGTTATCTGGTCGCCGATGCCCCAGTTGACCGGCGATTGCTGTATGCTCAGCTTAGGCGGCCCCTGGCTCGAGTAGCCGGTGCCGCTGCAAAACTGGCCGTTTGTAAGAATGCTGGCGCACGACTGGCTCGCTGCCCCAGGGGGCAGGTTGGAGTATATCTCCCCTGCGAACGTGAGCTGCTGCGCAGTGCCAAGGCTCTCGAGGTACCTGAACGGGTTGGTGACCGTGTACACAGGTGCCTTCATGTAGCTGACGCTGTTGAGGTACTGGCACATGCTGGGTGAAGAGTCAGCCTGGGAGTCGGTCAGGCAGTATACAGGCTGCAGGCTTTCGCCATCGAAGAGCTTCGTGTAGTTCTCTACATTGAGCGTCGTGCCTACTATGAGTTCGTCGTAGTGGGGGCTGGTGATTGTTGTATAGCACGGATATGGGAGGACACCGAACGCAGTGCACAGGTGCCACGATCCTGTACTGCCAGGCTTGATTATGAGGTTGATTGTGTCGTTGTAGTTGACAGTGAAGCCCACATCCTGCGGTGCCACATATGCGTTTGCAAGCGCAGGGCCTATTGGCTTGAAGTTGCCTTTGTAGTTTGGCGGCAGGTTTTCTGGGTTCCAGCCGCATGCCGGGTTGTTCGTGCCGGCGTTGTATGCCGAGGAGCAGAAATTGATTGGCGCCTGGCCGTTGACAGTTATGTTTGCGGAGAGTACCCATCCATAGGGCGGGTAGGTGGTCGTGTTTCCGTATATTCCTGTGGCTGTCTCATAGTAGGTGCTTGTCTGCGTCCCGCTTGCGGCGCATTCATATTTGTACTTGGGAGGACTGTTTCCATTGCTCCCGCCCCCGCTGCATATGGTAGAGTATAATGAGCAGTAGTTTGAAGGATTGCACTGGACCTGAGATCCTGGAGGCGTGCTGGTGCACTGCCCCAGCAGGCTGACCTGCCCTGTTGCGTAGCATTGCTGCTGCTGGTAAAGGTCGTTGAACAGCGTTGGGCTGAGGGGCACGCTGAAGCCGGTGCTGTTGAGCACTCGCACCATCAGCATGTTCATGTTTGCGTTAGGGCAGGAGTAAAATGTGTAGCAGCTCTGCGAGTTCAGCCCCGCCGACCAATCATCGAGAACGTAAAGATAGCCGTTCACATCCTGCAGGCCGAGGACATGGTGGTAGCTGGCCTTGTCGAAGTCTGTGGCCGGGTTGAAGTTGGCGCCACTGCTGTACAGGCCTGGTATCGAGAGGTTGTAGAGCCCGCCATTCTGCAGGTAGTAGGGAATGTTGAGAACTATGTTCTGCCCCACAGATGTGCTGGTGGTCACGTTGAACGATAGGCTCACGGATCCTACGTTTGAAAGGCTTTGGCCGTTGAACTCTTCCAGGTAGCCGCTGTTCGGCCCTCCGACGAAGACTAGCCCGCCGGTGGGCGAGGCGGCTATCTCGGTCAGTGTAGGAACGCCGCTCCAGGCAGTCCATGTGCCTGTAATGTTTTCCATCTGATTAGGAGTCGGCACCGCGGGCCCGTTGGCATCTGGTATTTTAATTATGTTTTCACCTTGGTAAATGCAAGGATAGTAACCTACAGGAACGCTGATGCCAAATTCCTGCTGTAGCAGTTGAATTATAGGCGTGCTTCCTGCTATCCAACCTGCTATTTGAGTAAACAGATTGCTGCAGAAACCCGCGACTTCCGAATCGCCAGTTATGAAAACGTCCCCGTAATCATCCACGCTTATGTTTGTCGGAGTGAACTGTAATATAAACCTGCATTGCGCAGGGTTTTTGATATCGCATTTCATGTTAATCAGGGCAGCAGTAAGATAATGTCCTATAAAAGTGTTCGGGTCTGTTAATTGAGACGTCCCCAGATCTATTGACCTGATTACGTATGTCGTCTGGTTTTGCATGTCTATCACGTTGCCCCAGTACGACTTCCAGTTGTTCGTGTACTGCTGCAGGCCCTGCGCCTGCTGGCTAGAGTCAACACTGACACTTGGCACGCTGCTCGGCGGGTATGAGGAGCTGTTGTAGTAGCCATGTGGAATCAGCCTGAGCACGCTGATGTAGTAATCGCCGTTGCTCGAGCTCTGATTAAGCACGTAGATGTAGTCGTTCGGGTTTGCCGCTACCGAGATGGGGTCCGAGACAAGCGGGTTGCCAAGCTTATTTCCGCTGTTCAGGTGAAGCATATTGCCAAGGTTAGCAAGGTTCAGCATGTTATTCAGCATGTTTCCTATGCTGCTGAAGAGACCTTGAAGCGATGTGAGGCTGCCCAGGCTGTCAGCGGGCCCGGACACGAGCACGCCATTGTAGGAGACGTAGAACCTGGCGGGCGTGTCTATCGGGAAGAGGTCTATGCTGTTCGCGGGCGTGTAGTAGTTCCACGGCCCGAAGATGTCATATGACAGGCTCATGAGCTGGCTGTCCTGGCTGGGCACAGAGAAGCTGTAGGTGAAGTACGGCAGTATCGGCGTGTCGAACTTGTTGTACGAGACCTGCGGCGTGCCGCCTATGTTTTGGGTGACCACTTCATTGAAAGGTATCTGCACGTTCGAAACGCTCTGCAGCGATGTGGTCTCGCTGTACGTGTAGCTGTACTGGCAGGGGTATGTCTCTATAGTGGTCGTGGTGGAGATTGAGGTGGTGGTGGATGCTATAGTGGATGTAGTGGAGATTGAGGTGGTGGATGTGGTGGAGGTGGGCACTGTACTCGTGCCTCCGTTGACAGAGCAGCAGCAGTAGCTAGCGCTGCAGCTGCCCTGCGCCACGCAGATACCGCCTTCCCCTGCGCACACGCCAAGCGGCGCGCAGACGCTTCCAGGGGGGCAAGAGGCCGTGGCAAAATCTGCCTGTCTGGAAGTTGCCGAACCTCCGGACAGCGACACGCTAGGTTTGCTTTGCGCGCTTCCTGAACCTCCTGAGCCCGCAAGCAGGCTCTGGTTCGCGGTCCCTGCGCCTCTGCTGCTGTTGCTAGCTCCAGACAGCGCCCCCCCACTGTCGTCGTCAGAGCTCTGAGGGATCTGCCAGCTCTTGTCTATTATCGGCGTGGCGCTAACCGTCTGCGTGTCAGGAGCCGAGCCGCCAAAGTTTGCGAACACTGCGCTCCAAGTCCAGATGCTGTTCTGTGCTACTGCTGGCGGATTCTGAAAGATGTAGGAGCTGTTGTAGTAAGTTGAGGATATTATGTTCTGCAGCCCAGACTGGAACTCTGGCGAGTAGGCCAGCAGGCTTATCTGCAGCCTGGCGCCGTTTTGTGTGCTGAGGGTGCCCACGCTGGCGCTTGCCGGAGTGCTCGTGTCCCAGGTTATGCTGACCGGGAGGGTCATCTGCGTTGTCAGCGTCTGCGTGTTGGCAAGGCATACGTCACCCGCTACGAATGGGTATTGGTTGTTGTTGTACGGCGAGGTGTAGAAGAGCCTGGAATCTAGAGGATTGGGGGCGTTGTTGGGGTTTAGGGGGCAGGTGAGAAACCAAGGCGCGTTGTAGACATTGTACGAGCTGACTCTGTCTGCAGGTGATTGGTAGTACGGGCTTGTGTACTGGGGAGTGCCGAAGAGGGGGTTGCTCGCCTGCTGGTAGACTGTATTGAACGTCTCGGAAACATAGCAGGTTGTCGGAGTAGTGGTGTAGGCAGTGCTCGCGCACGCGCTGCCGCCGTAGGGCCCACCAGTGTTGCAGTAATTGCTGCATTTAACGTTCCCTCCTGATGCGGAGCTCAAAGCGAATGCAACGGATGCAGCGGCATTGCCGCCTGAGAGTGAGAGGCTGTTCGCGCTCGGAGTCGCAGCTGAACCAGATGGCACGACTTGGAACGCGCCGCCTATCCCTGCATATGTGAGCTGAACGAGAAAGAAGGAGATTGCTATGATTACGAAGATCACAGCAGGTTCAGACGCAGCGCGCAGCATTCAAACTCTATAATACATCATATAATAATTATTAAAAGCGAATGGGAAACCACGGATTCATTCGCAGGATGCAGCAAATAGTTAGCCGGTGCCTACGCTTTCTTGACCTTCTCGTATATCCTGCCTGAGTTCCCGGCCGAGAACTCCTCGAGCACTCTGGCGCGCATAGCCATCGCCTTGTCTGCATACCTTTTCCAGTTCTTGAGCATCTTGTTTAGCAGCGCGCCAAGCTCACTCTCCCTGGCCTCTATGCACATCCTTCTTACCTCCTCGGGCAGCGAGCTGGTGTCAGCGACCACCACAGGCACGCCAAGCGCCAGCGCTTCTATCGTGACAAGGGAGAGGCCCTCGCGCTCAGACGGCATTATCATCGCCCTGGACTCCATAATGCTCTCGAAGAGTTGCTCGCTGCTCAGGTCGTGCATGAAGGCAACGCGCCCCGGAGCCTTCTTATCCGCAAGCCTCTTCAGCTCTTCAAGGTCAGGGCCGTTGCCTACCACCAGCAGCTTTGCGCGCGTCTTCGCCACCGCCTCTATCGCGAGCCAGACGCGCTTGTGAGCCACAAGCCTGCTGACCACTATGAACTGCTCCTTCTTTCTCACCTTTCCCCTCTTCTTCCACAGCCTCCGCATCTCCTCGCTGTCTACCGCGACCGGGAAGACGAGTATCCTGCCAGGCTCAACTCCGAGCACCTCCTCCAGGAGCCTCTTGGTTGTGCTCGAGTTTGCTATCTGCATGTCTGCCAGGCGGGGGCTCAGCCATTCCACAAGATAGCCGAGGATGCCCAGCCCCCTGAGGTACCTTCTCCAGAATGAGGCGCTCCAGACCTCGTGCCACGTGATCGCGAACTTCACGCCGCGCAGCTTCGAATAGACGAAGAGAGGAAGCAGGTGCAGGAACGGGAATGAGTCAGCGTCGAGGACGTCGAACCTGTAGGGCAGTATCTTCCAGAAGAGCTGCAGGCTGAAGAGCAGCGGCATGCGTATGCTCCTCCTCCTGCTCCCGCCCCTGTACATGCCCTCCCAGCCCAACGCCTCGCCTACGCTGTGGTACCTTATCCCCTTGTAGGTGAACGCCTGGCCTGGCATGTTCCCGCGGTGCATAGTGAAGCAGTGCACCTCGTGCCCCTCCCGCGCCAGCTCCCTCATTATTATGTATCTCCGCTTCTCTATCCCGCCGTTGAACCACGGGTAGGCGCTGTCTGATGCAAAGGCAATGCGCAAGCAATCGCGTGTTAGCATGCGCATGCTAAATTTAAAAGCAATCGCTGCGGCACGCATCAGCCATTTGTCCAGCCATGGGGACAACTTTAAAAACTTTCCCGTCCTCTTTGCATCGTGATGCAATGGCAAAAGCACAGCAGAATGTGACGGCCTTCATCCTGGAACTGATAGGAAGCTTGGCCTTCCTATACGTGGTCTTCGGGGGTGGCCTGAGCGGCTCGCTGCCGGCAACCTTCGCCGGGGCAGGAGCTTTCTTCGCACCGCTCTTCCTAGGCGCTGCGGTGATCGCTTCTGTGGCACTCTTCTTCGCGAGCTTCGGCAACCTCTCGGGCATGGCAGGCCCTAGGCTGAACATGCTGGGAATGGGCGACTCGGCTGTAGCAGCGCTCTCTCTGGTGGCCTTCACCTGGTCTTGGTCAGGCGCTCAGAGCGTGTACCTGTACGCGACGCTGGTCGGCTTCATACTCAGCTTCCTGGGAGCCGCATACGGAGGAAGAAAGTAAGGAAAGGCTTGTTTTTGTTTTCCTTTCCTTTTTCCTTTTTTTGTCAGCGCACGCGCTTTTTGGACGATAGTCGAATCAATGACCGTCGCCTCTATCCGCACTTCGTCTTTTGTCAAACCATTGACGTATATCTGGCATATCTTTAAAAAGTTGAGCGTTCCCTTGTATTCCAAGTGAATTGCATGGCAAGAGCACAACAGAACTGGGGTGCCTTCGTTCTGCAACTCATAGGGAGCCTTGTCTTCCTGGGAGTTGTGTTCGCAGGATCCTGGTCGGCTAGTGGCGGAGTCTTTGCCGGAAGCGGAGCTTTCTGGGCGCCAGTCTTCGTGGGCGCTGCGGTCGTCGCCTCGGTGGCACTCTTCTTCACTAGCTTCGGGCAGATAACTGGATGGAGCGGGCCTCAGATGAGCCTGATGGGATTGGAGACTGCGGCTGTTGCCGGTCTCACTCTCTCGGCGCTCACGTGGGGGAACAGCACATGGCTCTGGGCCACAGTGCTCGGCTTCGTCCTGAGCTTCCTCGGATCCGCGCTGAGCGGAAGGAGGATGTAAAAGGAAAGGCTTGTTTTTTTCCTTTCCTTTTCTTTTTCTTTTTTTTCTGCAGATGATTAGCTGCGCCAGCGTGAAAATAACCTGTCAGCTCTTGCAGGAATCTTGCTGGCGCGCCGGCCACGCTCGTTTAGCTCTGGTAGCATATTGCGCAATGTCTTGGTTGCCGAGTCCATTGCTATCCTGCGCCAGCATCTTGCAGTGCAGCAATAGAGACGCGCTTTGCCTCTTCAAGCTCCGGCAGCAGCATAACTATATATGAGAGCTCCTCCTTCCACAGCGCTGGGCCAATATGCCTTATGCTGCCAATCACGTCCTTCAATCCAAAGCTCTCATGCCTGAGTTTAACCTTGCTGGCGAAAATCTCCTTGTCAAAGCGCGCGCCGCCATGCTTGACAAGAAAGTAAAGATCGTACAGGTCTCTGGCCCTGGCCCTTTCAGCCAGAGAGCACAGCTTCTCAGCAAGTATCTCGTCCTTGTGCATCACGTAGATCAGGAAGCTCCCTATGTCCCTGTATTTGGAGGTGAACATCTCGGCTTTCTCCTTGGCCGCAATCAGGTCCCTCCGCAGGCTTATATCGATCTTTATCTTGCTCGGCCTGCCGCTCTTTGCAAACAGCGGCCCCTCTATGAATACCTCGCTCCTGACCGCAATCACTTCCCCGCTCCTGTCCTTCTCCAGTATTCCTGACTTCTCCTTTCTTACCGCATAGCTGGCGCCGTAATCTAGCATCACCCTGCCGAACCCTTTGTTTATCGCGCCTATCGCGTCGCCGACATCCTCGCCGCCAGAGAAGATATAGCTGAAATCCAGGTCCTCCGAGAACCTGTCCAGGCCGTAGAAATAGGCGAGCGCTGTGCCTCCCTTAAAAACTAGCTTCTCCGACACGCCGTCGGTCGCTATTGCCCTAAGCATCAGGTTCAGCAGGTAGTCCTTCTCCAGCTGCCTCCTGTCCCTGAAGCGATTCGCAAACGCAAGCAGGCTTTCCTCATCTATCATATGAAACACGCCACTTTCTGTTTTTGCCCCTCGTGTCCCTGCGTACCTTCACGTATTTAGACCTGTACGTGTGCTGCAGCATCTCATCAGACTCGATGCCGCTCAGCTCCAGAAGGAAGCCAAGCCTGTTGATTAGTGCCTTGCTTCCCATCCGCAGAGCGTAGCGCTTAAGCCTTCCCACATCTATTGCATTGTCGCCGAGTGCTGCCGCAAACGACGCCTCCACCTGCGAGAAAGCCGGTATGCCGAAGTAGAGGCAGTCTACAAACAGCTTCTCGGGCGTGGCGATGTAAGCCCTGCCGTACGAGGCGTAGCCGAAAAACCTCCTCTTCGCAACGGTTATGAACTCGTAGTCGCCGTTTTCGAGGCTGAGCCGCCTGTGCCTTTTCGTGGTTATCACCGAGTAGCGCACCACGTTCTGGTCTATCAGTTCATAGTACTGCAGAGCAGCAGCGAGGCTGACGTACGAAGGATAGACTATGCCGGAAGCCACCTCGTACGCGCTTGTGCCATCCAGGTAGTATCTGCCCCTCTCTATCCTTCTCACCTTCCTGCTCTTCGAGAGAAGGAGGGAGGCATAGCCTGCAGGCTTGTGCATCAGCTTAGCGACATCGTATACTGTGAACACGCCCATTCCAGACCTTGAGAGGAAATCCAGTATGTCGTCAAACTTCAGGTACTTCATAATTGCATATTTCATGTAAAGATATTTATACTTTTGTATAGTTATCTTGCATAATAATATGAAACCGCAGGCTGGAGGCCTGCGCCTGGCCTCGGGCTGCGTGCAGAAGTGTGCGGGCAGGAAGGGCATAGTCGCACGCGGAGGCGAAAACGAGAAGCGCATCTGCGTGATAAGGTAGGTTCCTCTGGCAGAAATGCTGTCCAATGGCATGCAGCCGGGCTCAGGCGCGGGCCGCGCCCGCATGAAAGCCCGTCAGCTCTTGCGTGGGAATCTTGCCAGCGCGCCGGCCACGCTCGCGTTGCTCTCGTTGTAGAGTATGCGGAATACCTTTGTGTCGTAGTCCATGTACACCAGGCGCAGGCCGGCGACGTTGTTGTTCCAGAGGCACGCGTACTCGTTGCAATCAAAAAGGAACTTGATCATGTTGCTCTTGGCAAGCGCAGGGCCCAGCATGTAAGCGTTTGTTATGTTTACATAGAGGTTAGGCGCAGGTATCGGCGAGTACTCTATCAGGAAGGTGTCGTTGTTTGTCACGTTGAATGCGGTCTGCCTTATTATAGACCAGTTGCCGTTGACCACGTTGTAGAACGCCACGTATCCGAACGGCTGTATGCCCTGGTTGAACTTCAGGTAGCTGGCTATCGTACGGCCTGCTGTTGTGTTCTCTATTACAGTATCCTCCTCGAGCCCGCTGCCGAAGAACTGGAAGAGCTGGGTCGTTTTGTTCACCCTCTCGTTAAGGCTCGAGAACGTGTTGTAGCCGTAGTACTGGCCGCTGATGTTTATTCCCGACTCGGTGAATATGCCGCCTGTCTCGTACATCCACGCCTGGCGCACCACCAGATAGTCAGGAGCGCCTGTTATGTTGGCAAGCAGGAAGCCAGGGTCGGGGCTGGAGTTGTATAGCCATGCGGCGAATGGGTTGGCCTTGAAGGCATACTGCGAGCCCACGCTGTCAGTCACGCTCGTCCTGTTCGCAACCGCCTCCACCACAGAGCCGTCGGGCCACAGCGTGAGCACCACGCTGTTTGCAGGAGTGTTGTTCTTCATCCACGCCATCGCCTGGAGGAACTGGGAGTTGATCTGGTCAGCAGGCGCAAGGCCCGTTATGTACCCAATGTCGGTCTGAATCACGAAGACGAGCAGAAGCGCCACGAGCACGAAGGAGGCGTAGTATGCAAGCCTGTACCTCTTGAGGTAGAGAATCAGCCAGTAGATGGTGAAGGCGCTGAAGATTGACATTGGCACGGAGAGCAACGAGTTGAACCTTATCGCGTTCATCTGCAAATATGCGGTGAGCGCGAAGTAGGAGACGATTATGAGCGTTGCCTCGTTGAAGTCGAAGCGCAGGCGGGCCTCTCCGCTCATCATCCCCGCATCTCCGCCCTCGACCTGCATGAAGAAGTAGGGGATGAAGAGCGCAAGGAGCAGGAGCCAGAGCACGATGACCTTGCCTTGTATGAATGCGGAGAGAACTACTATGATGCTCATCGGGTTGGTGAAGTTCTGGAAGTTGAAGCTCGCGAAGAGGAACTGGTAGGTGGGGGGCTGCAGCTCCTGTATCGTCGACGAGAAGGCATTGGTTATGTCGAATCCACTGGTGACGAAGATCTCCTCCACGAAGCCCGGTATTATTATGTATATGGCCAGGAAGGTGATGGCTACAATGCCGACAGCTACAAGGAACCTCTGCCTCGGGGTGCTGAAGTACTGCGCGAGCCTGTGTTCGCTCCCCTTCTCGGTGAAGTAGCGGGCAAAGTACCAGCCTGCGGCCATGGGTATGAAGAGAAGGAAGAAGTGGTAGCCAGTGAACGCCTGCGTGCTCACTATCCATTCGAAGGCTCGGTAGAATGCCACAAGAACGAACCAGAGGATGAGCGCGGGCAGCATGTAGAAACTGTTTGCTATTAGCTCCCTCTTCCTGTAGGTGAAGCCCAGAATCAGCATCAGCACGAATGAGAAGATGTATACGGCTGTGGCGAACGGCGCGCCGTTCCAGACAAGGTTGCAGAGCGAAAGCAAAAAGCCTGCGAGCAGCATGTATGCTATCTTCCTTTTCCTGTTCCCGGTCCTGAAGATCGCAACCGTGGCTATCAGTGCAGCGAGCAGGAAGGCGGTGACGAAGCTGTCGCCCCTGTATATCAGCGCGCTCGTTCGCGCTGCGTTGCCCATGTTGAGCGCTATCAGCGCCATCACTAGCAGGCCGAAGAACCTGTCCCTGCTCCAGTACCTGGAGAGAAGGTAGGCGAGGAGCACGTCAAGCACTCCGAAAACAACAGGCATGAGGCGCTGTATGTCGTAGTAGCCGATGCCAGCGAAGCGGAGGAAGAAGTAGGGAATGAGGGTGACCCAGTAGAGGCCGAAGGGTTCGTGGTGCGGCACCTGTGGCACTCCGCACGTGCTGCTTGCGAAACTGTTGCAGCTAGGCGGCCAGCCAGACAACGGGTTTATCTGAGGTATCGAAAAGCCGTTGTTCACAGCTGCCCTTATCAGCGAGTAGTGGAAGTAGCCGTCTGGCTCGTAGAATCCAGGAAAGGAGAGCATAGGTATGCGGAAAAATACAGTGGCGATCAGTATAACCAATGCCGCAGCCAGGAAGATATAAAGCGAGTGCTTCCTGCCCGCATCTGCTATGGACGAAATTTTCCTGCCAGCGTCTTCCGTCTCAACTACGTTCTCCGAACTTCCCTCCAAACAAATCCTCCCTGAGAATGCGCTTTGCAGAGAATGTTTCGCATGCTAAGTTTATATGCGTAGAGTTTTACTAAGTTGTAGGATCTTGACATTTACATATTATCGCCCTCGTCAAGTCCTCTATCGCCTCCAAAAAGTCGCATCGCGTATTTTATCAGGTAGGCGATGGCAGTTTAACCCAAAAACGACTCGCCGATAACATTTTTAAGCTGTTACAAAACACTATATGATCAACAGAAAGAGTTTTTAATTTGTCAAGCCGATAAGCCATGTATTCTATGGATATTAAAGTAATAGATCACTGCAGAGTATGCGGCTCCGGGAACCTTGTCGATATTCTATCGCTCGGCGAGCAGTTTGTCACGAATTTCATCGATGATCCTGCAGAAAAAGCGAACAAGGGTCCGCTTGAACTGGTATTGTACGATACAAAGAAAGGTGGATGTGGTTTGCTCCAGCTCAAGCACACCTTTAACAGGGATGTGCTGTACAGGAAATACTGGTACAGGTCCGGGATAAGCCCGACGATGGTGAAGGCGCTCGCAGACATAGTGCAGAAGGCCGAGTCCATTGCAAACCTCAAAAGCGGGGATATTGTCATAGACATAGGTTCAAACGACGGCACGCTTCTTAAGCAGTACGCTTCTAAGAATCTGGTAAGAGTTGGGTTTGAGCCTTCCAACCTCTGGGAGGTGTCCGCCAGAGATCCGGATCTGACCACAATTCACGATTACTTCACCGCCAAGAGCTTCGAAGAAAAATTCGGAGACAAGAAGGCGAAGATAATAACGAGCATAGCGATGTTCTATCATCTTGACGATCCAAACGGGTTTGTTGAGGACGTAAGAAAATGCCTGGACCCCGATGGCATGTGGATTATCCAGATGAACTACCTGGGCCTGATGCTTGAAAACAACACTTTTGACAACATCAGCCACGAGCATATTGAATACTATTCGCTGTTCAGCCTTCAAAACCTGCTGAGCAGACACAACCTGGAAATATTCGATCTTGAACTCAACGATGTAAACGGGGGCAGTTTCAGGCTTTACATAAGGCATGCGGGCAGCAAGATAAAGACTCCGAAAGGAGCCGAGAAGAGAATAGCGGACCTTGTAGAACACGAAAAGAAAATTGGCGTAGACGAAATAGGTGCATACCGCGAGTTTGTAGCCAGGATAAACAAGATAAAGACCGAGCTTATTGCTCTGCTCGAAAGAGAGGTGAAGTCCGGGAAAACCATATTCATATACGGCGCTTCGACGAGAGGGCTGGTCGTTCTGCAGTACTGCCAGATAGACAAGCGCCTCATCACCGCAGCCACAGATAAGAATCCGGACAAGTGGGGCAAATACATCGTGGGCACCGGGATCCCGATAGTGCCCATAGAGGAGTATAGGAAAAGGCATCCCGACTACCTGTTCGTGCTGCCCTACCATTTCATAAAAGAGATAGCTCAACAGGAAAGGCAGTTTCTTGTTGGCGGAGGCAAGCTGATAGTGGCGATACCGCGCGTTACGGTCATAGACAAGAGCGCGATATAGAGGCGAAGGTATGGAAACGGTAGGGGTCTATGGATTTGTAGGGAAAAACTGGCAGGAAAACGATTACCCTGTAGATCTGTGGGTAAAGCACCACGAGAAGATAGTCGACAAGATATCGATAGTGACGCACTGCGATGATATCGGTTTTAAGTACGGCCCGAAGGTAACCGTAACGCACATGGATGAGAATCCAAGGACGTTCGGCACTTACAGATTCTATATAGATCCCCTGAATGTGGCGCAGAGAATCCTGGACACTGACTGGAAGGTTCTCCTGCCGACAGACGAATTCCTTGCGGAGAGAATCAATACAAGCGCACTTAACAAGCGTTATGCATACGCTGGAAAGATCCGCAGCTTCTACGGCAACCTGTCTACCGAACTGATACACACGGGCTCGCCGGCGTATCAGTGGAGGGTGCACTACGGAAATAGGGAGGTCTTCAGGGACGGTGGGGACGTGGTTCCTCCATACTACGCTAGGCTGTCCCTCGTCGCGCTCGCCAGGCTCGGCTTCGAGGAGGTACGGAGGCGCCTGTTCCTCGCTTCCCCATGCGACAGTTGGAGTAAAAAGAAAAGCGCGAGCAGAACCATAACACTCTGGAACAAGATATACTATGGCATGTCTGACCCTTCGAAGACAATGTCATTCACGATATGGCACACCGGCATTTCAAAAAACCCGAAGGCGCTGGTTGGAACATGGGTAGAAAAGTCTGATAGG
>Ga0080006_1192572_pt1 | contig 35758 bp, 23 predicted proteins | sample RS3BMetagenome_FD_69209 | JGI IMG/M metagenome (GOLD analysis project Ga0080006, IMG submission 69209) | Ferric oxide microbial mat and aquatic microbial communities from Rainbow Spring, Yellowstone National Park, USA - RS3B (SPADES... ...
GGGATAGAGGGTATAGGGTTATACCCAAGAAGTTTAAGCGTCTCTGAATTCACAGGGATGATAACTTCCAAAGGTGAATGTTAACATGGTTAACAGAAACCATAACCTAAGGATGAAATCAATAACGATTATGATATCTATTTAGATTCATTGAGGGTAATAACTATGTTTGGTAAAGGGTTTGGAGCTCAGCAACACTGGGGGTATCCTTATGGTCCAGAAGTAATATTTCGTAGGCATGGCGGTTTAAAGTATTATATCCTATGGCTTTTGTCTCAAAGGCCTATGAAAGGGAGCGAAATCATGGAGGAAATAGAAAAGCAGTCTTATGGCACATGGAAGCCTAGCCCTGGTTCAATATACCCTCGATTAGATATGTTGGTAGAAGAAGGGCTTATCGTTAAAAACGAAGATAACAAATATAGCATTACCAAAAAGGGTAAAGAGTACATAGGATTATCGGATTACACTAATTCCATCGGTAACATAGAAAGTTCAATTAATGAGATTTCAGGGTTAATTGGTTATTTGGAAGATCATAAAGAGGAATTGCAACCTTACATGGATAAATTAAATAAAATAAAAGAAAAATTGAATAAATTGTTGAGTTAAAATTTTAGCTTCCCCATGGAGTAGATTGCTCTATTTTGCCGCCTTTCTTTTTGTCATCTTCTTTGGGTTTTGTTTCTTCTTTTTTCTCATTCTCTTTTTCAGTAGGTTTATTGGGGGCATTAGGGGTTGATTTATTTTTGTCACTTTCTTCTTTTTGGGTGCCTTTATCTACACTCCATGCTTCTTTTTCGCTTACCTTTTTTGTGATGTCTGCTATTTCTGGATTAAATTCTTTGCCAACTTCAGATGTTGTTGAAATAGGCCCTATTATTGGCGTACTGGTTTGTGGTTTCTCATTTGTTTCCTGGCTAGGCTCTGTTATAATATTTGCAACCTTTGCAGTTTTACCGTTTGTTTTTCTACGCTTTAATATTACTATTGTAAATAATATTGCTAATAATATAGCCACTATTATAGCAACCATTGCGGTTATATAAAACGAGGTTAAAATGTATATTGGCATTGTATTAGATGCCGATGAACTTTTTGGACCTACTGAAAGGGCTCCACCTTGGAAAGTTTTGTTTTGCCCTGTGCTATCATGCACCATGAAGCTATATACGTATACTTTGTTGGTCAAGTTGGTAGTATATGCAAATGTATAGACACCTCCGCTTGTTCCAGATAATAAGGTCATTTTTTCAGAAATGCCGTTGAGTATTATGCATGCATATGTTACATTAACTTGGGGAGTATCAGTTACCAAAAGCATGAACGTGTACTCACCAGTACTATTTGAGTATGTTACACTAGAGGAAATCATTGTTATGTTGCTGCTTGGGCTTACTACAATGGCAAACGTTTGCGTGTAAGATTCACCATTTGAGGATGTTACTGTTATTGATACATAGTTTATTCCAACTTGGCTTTCTGTTGGAACCCATGTAACCATGCCTGTAGATGGATTTATTTTCATGTTGTATGGTGCCATTGTTAAAGTATAAACCAGTGGCCCGTTTGAAGGGTTTATAGTTGTGGGGGCATATACATATAATGAACCAGCAATTGCTTTGGTGCTTGGCTGAGAAGTTATCATTGGAAGAATATTGTTATTAGTTATTTGAATAGAAACATTTTGAGACGCTATTTGCCCATATTTGTTTATGGCTATTATTGTGTAATTATAAATGCCTACATTAGCTTTGCTTGTATTCCATACCACTTCACCTGTGTTTGCGCCAGTCTTTATTACATACATTCCTGGTAAAGCACTGATAAGATAATAGCTCAAAGCATCACCATATTGTACATCCAAATCATTAACAGTAAAGTTATATGTGTACACTGAACCCTGGATTATTGTTGTTGGGAATGCTGGATATTCAAATGAGGGTGCATACTTCATTATAATTGTTATTATTCCATTGCCAGCATATACCACTATATTTCTAGAAACTATGCCATCATTTACATTAATTGTTGATTGTACAGGGATATTCCCATTAGAGGTTATTACATAATCAGTTAATAAAGCCTTTATTCCACTGGAAGTGGAAACCATCTTAGATTGTATATTATAACTTGTTATCGTCACATTGACTCCTGGATAAGGCATACCATTTGTAGTAACAATATTAATTAGCTGGTATGATTCTACAATCACTTTGCTTGTATCATTTACAAAACTCAACGAATTGGTATTGTTAAGGGATACTAGTACACTATTAACAGAAATATCAGAGAATATGGGTGAGGATATTGTTGAGTTGGAAACTTCACCTATTGTAGAATATCCGTTAATAAAGGCATTTGTAGATATAGATGCATAATTTACATATATAATTGAATTTTTAGAATAGATGCCTATAGGAGAAGAAGTTTCTGTTAAATAATTGGAATATAATATGGATTTGTATAAAAACATGCCTTCAATATTGCTGCTAATGTAAGATTCATTAATATACAAAAGGCTATTCATAGACAAAATGCCTGTATTTCCATTGTATATATGCACACCTTGGCTATTCAACCTTGAATTATTAACCTCAACATCAATAGAATTGCCGTATATGTTGTCAGAAATTAAAGAAGCAACAGAATTATTTTCATTGATTGCTATATAGTTGCTTGTTAATGTGGAATAACTTATAATTGCGGTGGTTTTCAGTATGTTAAGCTCAGATACATCAGTTATATTAGATAGGGTTATACTTGTTTTTGAATAAACATTGAAATAAAAGGGATATCCTGCATTTATATTTACATTGTACAAGGTTGTGTTATTTGCATTTGGCATGATTGTTATTCCGAATTCGTTGCTGTAGGATTGTTCAAATAGTATGGATACATTGCTCATTATCATTACTGCCTTTTTAAATACCGTTATGTTGCCTATCATGGAAGTAGAGTGTATATTGTTCATGATGCCATAAGATATAACATTCCATGAAATCATTGAATCTTTTGGATAAAATCCATAATATTCATTCTCGAATATGCCGTTTACAACTGTTATTTTTGATCCTTGATAAGCAGATATTGCAGTAGACATAACTATACCTGGCATTATACCTACAAAAGTTGAATTGTTTATTTCACCAAATGAATTGGATACTACAATGGCCTTCGTAATATTATACATCGTTGAACTAGATGCATTAAACATATCATTAAACAACATGATGCCTACTGTACCGTTGGATAAAACTATTTGGTTGAATATTGCACTGCCATTTCCACCTACAATAGAGTACTGGTTGTAATTAAAAATTGATTTTTTAATTATAAGGGATACCATATTGCTGTATATGCCATAGTTTTGGTTGCCAGTAAAGGCTGAGTGTAAGAGGTATAATATTGATGATTTGGAATATATTCCAACAACATTATTGTTAAATGTTGACGAACTTATAGATGCATTGTAATTAAAAATATACATGGCATAATTAGATGAAGATATGTTTATATACGTTCCATTCAAATAACTCAATTTTGTTGAACTTATATATGCACCATAACTTGTTGCGTTGTTAATGTTGATATTGTACATGTTGTTGAGGTAAGCATGCATGGCTTGGATGGATAATCCATAATATTGAACATTATTCAACTGTAAACTAGAAATGCTTTGTATTGTTAATGTAGTAGATGTTATTTCTACCCCATAATCCATAACGCCCATTTTAATATTCTGCATATTAGATATATTTACATTTCTAACATTTAGGAATATTCCACTGTATAAATAATAGAAATTATTGGAATATATTGTTGTGATGTTGGCATATGTGCCACTTATATAAATTCCATATGTATTTAATGTGTTTGTATTATAAGAAAATATATTGCTGCTTATTGTTGAAATATGAGTGTATATTGAATAAATACTAATGCCCTGAGGGCTATAAAAATTATTGCTATTGATAGAGGATATTATGATGTTTTGGCTATTTATTGAATAATATCCAGAAAAATACAACCCTGTTACATTGGTGAGGGTATTACCACTTATTGTATTTATTGTCAGGTTACTAGAATAAATAGTAAGCCCATAGTTCGAATTTGAAGAATATGATGTGAATTTATTGTTGACAATGTTTTTTATAGCGGTATTATTTTTTATGTAGAAATATATTTCATAATTGGAGGAATCAGCGATCTGTTTTGAATATATTAGGGGGGAATAAAAATTATTGGCGCTTATATTGCCCATAGTTAGATTTGATGACCATATGGCCAATTCATAATTGTATGCAAGCCATTGTGCCGTACTATTTGTATTGGCAAATGATAAAAATAAAGAATTGTAGTTAACGTTTCCCATAGCAAGGTTATTGGTTGCGTATAAGAATAATTCAACTATAACTATGGTATAATAATAATTGTAGGTAGTATATGTTGTTAGATTTGTTATAAAATTGTTATGTTCAATGCTTCTAACTGATAAATTACCTACAAGTGATGACTTGCTTGGATTAGCTGAGTTTACATAGATTTCATAGATGTAATAGGAGTTAATACTTAAAGAGAGGTTTGAAACCATTGATATGTTGTTGCCCCATATTTGGGAAATTGAAATATTATTTATTGCATTAAAGTAAAAGGCGGCACCACCAAAATCAGAGTAATAATTGTCAGGATAGATTGTTTTGTAAAAAATTATTGTATTGTTGGAAAAACTACCTATGATTTCATTAGTAGAGGATATATATAAAATATCAATAGATGAACTGTTTTTTACGTAGTTGTTAGAGAAAGAATATAAATGAACCCATTTTGAGTTGATGTTTAGTATTTCTATGCTAGTGCTGCTGATGTCATATGATTTTTGTGGAAGGAATTGATTATAATTCATGTTTTTTATAGTTAGGTTGTTAACCAAGATCTCAAATGCATCGTTTAATACTTGTGCAGAGATGTTATTTTTTGAAATGGAGGATACATTAGCAAACATTATAGATATATACATCAACCCATTTACAGTTGTATTTCCATAAAATTTATTGTAATTAAAAATGTTGAGGTTAAACGTTGAATTTCTAGAACCTTTGATCATTACAAAGTTATTAATTGTATTTGAAAATATTATGTTATTATATATAGAATAAATGCTGCTTACACCGTAATGGTTGCTTACACTGTTAAAGCCAATTGCAATTGTTGTTGATTCAGCATATATACTGTTATATGAAAAATTACCTAATGACATGTTTCCTACTACGCTAATAACATTAGATATTAGAGTTGAGTTTATTGTATTGTATGTAAAATTGGCAATGGTTGCGTTGCCTCTTGTTTCTATTAAGCCATATATATTGGGGGATTTGAATGTGTTGAAACTCATTTTACCTAAATAAAACTTGCTGACACCATTTATAGAACTTACTCCATTTATAAGGCTTGATGATGCCAATGAATTGTATATTACATTATTTATTTTTACATTTGGATTTATAGCGCTAATATTTATAATAGATTCGTAAGTAAAGTTGGATAGAGTGTTGCCGTTTATTTGCACTACATTTAAAGCGTTTGTTTTAGATGTTGCTGATATGTTAATTATTTGATAATACGAACTGTAAAAATTGTATGCATAAAAATTGTTTTTGTATATTGAGTTAATAGAAACGTTTGAGTTGGCATATCCGTTGTTGCTAGCAAACAATAAATTGCTTTGGATATATGTAGATTTAGAGCCTATTTTTGAGCTTACGTCGTTATAATAAATTTTATTTGCAGATACATTGTTTATTTTGATATAAGGGGAATATATTTTGGTAACATTGCTAAATGAATACATTTTATTTGAAATTGAAGAGCTGGTACAACTTATGTTGTAGTACTCAATGTTATTCATCATATTGCTTATATTGGCATAGCTTTGTTTTCCTTTTAATCCATACATAGCTATTATGTGAATACTTGCTGCATTGACAGTTCCTGTTAAATTGTATTTTATAATATTGTTAGATAGAGAGGAAATATTAGCGCCTTTGAAATACGATGCATTAATAATTCCTAAATGCAGTATTGGAACATTATGTACATATATATTTACTTTGTTTGAATTTGAATTTATTGCAAAATAAGTGCTATTGAAATAAATATACGAACTTGTTGGTGTGTAATTGTATACATTATAATACATGTTGATGGCATTGCCAATCATGCTTGTTATGTTTAAATTTGTAGATTTTAATATTATAGGTGGTTCTGAATATTGTGAGGTGCCGTAGCGTATAGTGTAATTGAATATATTGTTTACTATTGCTGTATAGTATTTTGATGTTGCATTTACGTTTAATAGTGTGGGGGTTATACTTATCCATTTTCGTGTGGAATTATAATAAAAGGATTCATTGCCCATATAAATAAAATGGGAAGAAGTTATGTTTAGATATAGCGTGGAAGAAGTTATGTTCATTCCATAGGTGTTGTTATTGAATGCCAAATGAGAGAAGGTTAAATAATTTCCAGGGGTATTGGAAGGAGTGTTATTTAGGTACACACCAACATATGAACCATTGAATGCATCGTTGTAAAGCATAGGAATTGAATTATTGGCAAATATGTCATAATAACCGTTTCTAAAAGTTGTATTGGTTATCTTTGTGTTGGAACTTTGAGAAAATATACCGTATGTTTGGGTTGATGGACTTAGATAACCTATGTTTTGGACTATTGTGTTATTTTCTATTGTTAAATTTGATGATGAACTGACAGATATGTTGTAATAATTTATGTATTTTACAAGAGGCCCTAATGGCCCATTAGTTGTGGCGTTATTTGTTACTACACTGTTGACGTTGTGTATAATAGATGTTGTATACGAGAAGTTGGTTATGGTTAAAGACCCTCCTGTTAAAGAGATGTACCCTTTTATGATGTTGCCACTTGCACTACCATTTATTTTGAGCGTAACCCCTTTGAAGGTGATGCTTATTCCAGATGGAATAATGTAATGGCTCCCTATAATTACAGTTCCATTTTCATATATTGCTGACGAGCTAGCTTGGGTTGCAGTTATGTAGATTGTATTACCGTTTAAATTTTGTGGTGTAGGTGGTGCTAAAGGCCTAGGTTTATTATTTACCCTTAATGCGATATTTGGAGCGGAGGATATAACGCTATTTGGGAATATGTTATGTTTAGGGGGAGAGGGAGGGGTTGGCTGTTTTATTGATGGAGGTTGTGGCAATGAAATCGGTGGCATTATGGTATTAGAATTATTGCCCAACGTTGGATTGCCATAAGAATATTTATTAGATTGTACATTTGCACTTGGTTTATTTCCTGTGCTATTGTTGGGGATATAAACAAATGCTGTACTTAACAATATAAATACAATTGCCCAAATTAAAATTTTTTCATAAATAGAGTTGCCCATATAGATCTCCCTTTGTTTGGTTTACATTACATAATCTATCAATATAAATATTTTGATATTAGCTTTGATGTGTGCCCGAAATAGTTTCCTATATATATAAAGAAAAATTAGATAAAAAGGGATGTTATGACCCAATGATCAAACTCACGCAGAAAAAGATCGATTGGATCATAAAAGAGAAAAATGGATAAAGGCAGAGATGCCAAAAAAAACGAGGAAAATAATTGAAAAACTAAAGATTACTATTATCTAAAAATTGAAAAGTTACGGTTTAATGAATCAGGCAGATTCTTTATTATAACAACCATTATGTTTAAGGATTTATTGTGAACGTTAAAGGTGGTTGTTAGGTAAGATGTATTTGATTATAATTATAAAGAACCTTAAAGGTGAGAACTTTAATAGAGTATAACACATAATAGAAGGCCCTTCCATAAAGCGTTTGCAAACTAGATAGAGAATTATGGGTTATACCCAATGGGTTTAAGCATTCCTAAATTTACATGTATAACTCCTGAAGATGGAGGTTAAGATGGTTAACAAATATCGCAACCTAACATCAAAAGTTTTTTTAATTTAAAGGACAATTGTGAGATGGATGTATAACGATACACGTTTAATAGCAAAAATCAAAGATTTGAAAGTTAATAATATAGTTAACGTTTCAGGAATCATCATAAGTAAAGATTCAAAAGAGTATAAAGCTAAGGATGGGAGTTTATCAAAATTTCTTTATGGGATTATTGAAGACGAAAGCGGAAGCATAGCCTATAAGGTATGGAGCACACCGAAAATGGATTTAAATGTAAATTTTAATGAAGGGGAGAGCATTGTCATTTACCGTGCAGAGGTAAAGGAATGGAATTCCGTCAGGGAGTTGCACATAACTAAAAATTCGATTATTAAAAAAGGCATTGATTTAGCAATAGATAATAAAATCACTTATGTAAAGGATATAACCGATGAGTACGCTTCCACTACTGTTTGTGGTTTAATTAAAGGTGAATCAGGGAACATGTTTAGCATTGATGATGGGACAGGAAGCATAGAAATATATTCCCCTGTTCCCCTTGTAGAGGGAAAATATGCTAAGATCATTCATGCTAGGACAATATTGAATTCCACTTACCATACAATAAGGTTATCTATTGAAAGGTATACAAAAATAGAGTACGATTCCAATTGCAAACCAGGAGACATTATGAATATAATAGATTTGAAGGCTAAAAAATATTTTCCAAAATATATTTTTTTGAAAGGTGATATCATAAAAATAGAAAACATTGTTTCATATTATTATTGTTCTGTATGTAAAAAACCAGTATCTAGTTATTATAAATGTGGGCAGCACCCTGATAGTGATGTGGTATTAGAGAAACATGTAAAATGTGTATTAAATGACAACACTTATGAAGTTAATGTTACCATACCATCTAAGCTTATTGATGAAAAAGAACTTGATGTAAAGAAACTCTTTTATGAAAAGGTATTGTTTAAGAGCACATTAGCAGAATACAAAATTAGAGTAGGAAATGGCATAGAACTCGTTGCCCATAAAATCAGCATTTTAGACGACAACCAAGAAATTTCTAGGAAAGTGGACATGTTAAACCAAATTGAGGTGGACTGATTTTATGAATTTTGTAAAATGGATTTTAGCTATGGAATTGAATATCAGCAATAAATATTACATTAAGGATGGCTCTACGTTTATACTTACACCCTACGGTTCTGTTTTCAATGAAGTGTATATTTCTGGGAATATTTCTAGCTTTTTAGAAACCAATGATGGCAATTTGAATTATACTGGCATTGTAAACGACATAACAGGGAGTGTATTTTTCAAGGCCATGCCTTCTAAAATAGATGAAAGGGTTATTAACGCACTTATGGACTATGGCAATGGCAACATTTTAGTTTCAATTGTGGGGGAATATTTATTGGATAGAAAGGTTTTTAATGAAGGTGATGGATCACCCGATTCATATATTAAAGTTAAAGCAATAAAAATAATTGATGAGGGCCATTATTATTCATGGTTGCTAAGTGCCATTTTGGATTTAATCAAAAGGCTAGATTATTTGATAGATAAGGGCAAGGATAGTACTTTAGATAATTTTATTTTTAAAGATACTAAACTTAATTTGATACCAGTTGATATAGCTAGAGCAGCCTTAAAGGAATATGAGGTTAACCCAGACGAAATCCTTTCAATCAAAAAACAGCTTATTTCAGATACAAAAGAAAAAATTTATGAAATATATTATAAACGTAATGAAGGCAAGATCCTTGCTGTTAGGGAGGCTATAAAAAAGATACATGAGGGAGGGAAGGATATATCTATAGAAGATTTGAAAAAAATAATAGATTTAGATGATAGGGAATTAAACTTTTGTTTAAAGGTACTTAATTTTGAAGGTGAAATTTTGATTACTAAAACAGGCATTAAAGTGGTTTCCATTGTAGATTAATCTTTGGCATCATCATTATTTTCATTTTCTTCAAGTTCTTCTAATGGTATGTTTTGGAATAAATCTAGGAATGGGGGAAGAAGTTTTCTCCGGCTTAAATAACTTGCTTCTGTTTTTGTATACCTATATACAATTTCAGCTTTTTCATCTTGATATGACCATGGCTTTAATATAACAAGGTCACCATCCCTAACCCACATGCGTTTTTTCAATCTTCCAGGAATTCTTGCCAACCTAGTTTTATTATCTTCGCATATAACCTTTACCCTTGCACCACCCATTAATTGTTGCGTAATGCCAAATAACTCATGATCCTCTTTTTTAGGCATTGGCACCCTTCTTAGGTTTTCTTCTTTATCTTCATTATAATTATTTTTACTCAGTTTATAACACCTTTAGTAGTTCATATATATAATATAAAGATATAATAATTTATCTAAATTTTTAAGCAAAATTAATAAAACAAAAACAAATGGGTATAATTGGAAGTGCGATGTTTGCATGAAAAGTGAAGCAAAAATATCATATATATTGTCAATGGGGTGCATTCTTGAAGCAAGCCTTTTGTATGTGGGTATTCAGTTGAACACTTTCCATTTTAACGGCGAACCTTATGTGATTGTACTTTTGGTCATAATTGGGATCGTTTTTGCAGTTTTAGGTTCAACTAAGTTTAGCTCTCGTGTAAATGCAAAAGAAATGGTATTAAACATACTTCAAGAAGTTAACAACAATATCCAAATTTTGAATACTAATACTGATATGTACCCTACGCTTAGTACAGAAGCATACATTTTTAACAAGAGCAACGGCATGCCCTCTAACAGGATAATAGATGAAGCATATGCAATGGTGTATGACTGGAACCATAAATCAGAATTTTCAAAAACACAAAGTGCTGTTACCCTTAAAATGCTAAAGCCCACTGAAATGAAAGAGAGAAAAATACTTTTAGATAAGCTTAATAAATGCAGTAACTTTTTATCAAGATTAAGTATGTGAAACCTATGAATAAAAAAATGAGGATATACCTACTAAAATCTCCCTCTGTTGAACATACAGCCGTTGCCTTTGCAAAATCTTCTAGAAGCCCAGAACCTTTTGATGTTATACTAAAAAGCTTAAGCAACGATTCTGTAGAAAAATTTGGAGAAAAATGGATCGTTGGATATGGCCATGCTTCTGTTGCTGAACATGCAGTATTATCAGTTGCTATTGAAAATATTTCTAGGTTGGCAGGGGAACATATTGAATCTTCTAGGCTTGCTTCTTATACAGAAAAATCTACTAGATACCAGCGTATTGATAAAGAGGGTTTTTTTGTGCCTGATTACATCAATGGAGATTTTTTGTCTGGATATATGAAAATATGCAACTCGTTGATGGATTTTTACGAGAAAGCGTATAACATTTTTGTTGAATATTTATCAACAAAGGCAGGGGATGAAAAAAAAGCCCAAAAAAAAGCGTTAGATAATGCAAGATATATACTTCCCTTGGCAACCTTAACCAATATAGGAATGACCATAAACTCAAGGGAGCTGGAATATTTGATATCTAAACTTTTATCTTCAAACATTAAAGAGATGGAAAATATTGGGCAGAGCCTTAAAACCGTTTCCTTGGAAAGTACGCCAACTTTGTTAAAATATGCAAATAAGGACCCATATTTGGAATCATTATCTATGCTTGATAATATTGAGGGCGTTAAGGATTTGGTTTTTTATTCAACAAATTCATTAGTAGAACCAAAAATTTTGTTTTATGACAAAGAAAAATTAGAGTACATCAACAATTTTTTGTTGTTCCCTCATACTCATGATGGTTTTTATGACCATAACCAAGAGGTAACTAGGTATGTATTAGACCATATGTCAGAACATTCAGAATACCCTAGGGAAATGGAACATTTGTATTTTACTTTTGAAGCGTTGATTGATGAAGGTGTGTTCTATGAACTCAAAAGGCATAGAATGTGTACAATAAGTTCACAAAAGCCTACGATAAGCAATGGTTTTCATATATCTGCTTTATTTGAAGAAACAGGTTTGAAGGAGGAATTCGTAGGGATATTAAATGAGGTAAAAACATTTTATTATTCTTATTTGCATCGTTATCCCAATGAGGTAAGATATGTTATTCCTAATGCTTCATTGAGGAGAGTTATTATAACGTCAAATTTAAGGGAATGGTATCATATAATAAAATTGAGAACTAGGCCTAATGCACATTTTGCCATTAGGATTTTTGCAAATCAAATAAAGAACAAGATCTCCCAATTGGACCCTTCTTTGAAGTTTTTATTTGAAAAATTGTAGAATTTAACAAAATAATAAAAATAATAAAAGGTTTAAACTTTTCAAGGTTGCTTCGGTTGGTTGTTGAATATATTGTTGCTTTGCACTTGGTCACTTGTGTTTATTTGCTGGTTTTCCATTTGTTGCGGTGAGTTAGTAACAGGCATTTTTGGTTTTCTTAACATATACATAGCGATTAAACCAAGGATTATCCCTACAACCAATCCGACAATGATGTACATAACAGACGATGTCGATGATGAAATAGTGCTAGCAGCTGCAGATGGTGTTTTTTGGTTATTTATTGTTATTGTTACTGAGGTTGACTTAGATTGCTTAGCATTGCTTACATTGTAGTAAATTGTATATCCTCCGTTTGGAACTGTGTAGGTATTGAACACTAAATTGGTTGTTCCAATTACACTTTTGTTTAATACTACGCTCCCATTGGATGAGATTATAACCAAATTTGCACTTGTTGCCGAACCAGTGTAACCAAACCCAATCGTTACGTTGCCAGTCAATACGCTTCCAGATATAGGTGAATATAGCGTAGCTGTTAGTGCACTTACACTGTTATCAACGGTTACACTCACACTCGCTGTTTTTGTGCTTGTAGAGTTGGAGACTGTATAGGTTATTGTATATCCGCCGTTTGGAACTGTATAGGTATTGAATACGTAATTGGTCATTCCTAGCACGTTGGCACTGTATACGCTGCTTCCACTTTGTGAGTTTATGCTCAAGGTTGCACTTGTTGCTGAACCGGTATAATTGAACCCTATTGTTACATTTCCTGTCAATACTGCCCCTTGCGCAGGTGAGTAGAGCGTAGCTGTTAATGGAATTGTGGGTGGGGAATACAATTTAATTAATGTAACATTATCGTAACTTGTTTGGCCTGGATTTACATTAATTATTGAAGTGGAGGTTGTATACCCACTTTCACTTACAGTAACAACATACGGATAAGTAGAGGGAAGAGCCACACTATACGCTCCAGAAGATGATGGTGTTGGAGAATATGTTGCACCTGTTACGGAATTTTCTATATAAACTGTTGCACCTGAGGGGGATACCACACCGCTTATCCACCCATTTATAGGGGTAAGGGTGATTGTAGTGGAATAGGCGAATGTAGTAATGTTGATATTGTTGACCCACGGATTATTGTATGGCATTAAAACAGATAAGTTATATATCCCTCTTGTTAATGTGTAACTTGTAGTATAAACTGTTTGTTGGGGGGATAATGCCACAGCAGTTGTTGGCACTGCTAGCCAATTGTCCAATATTACAGTTGGCTGCATTACATATCTAGACTGTATTGTTAAACTCAATGTGCTTGTTGTTTGTGGGGAGTAAGTAAGGTTTTCGAATAGATATTGTATTGAATTGAAAGACAATGTTATGTTGATTATTTTTGTTATGTAATATTGTTCAGAGATTATAAGTGTGTATCTCCCAGCTGGCAAATAGTAAAATTCAGAGGTGTATAGGTTTTCTGAACCATTTGGATTGAATATTCCAAGATATGGCAATGTTAAATAAGGTTGCCCGTAAAGTGCGTTGATAGAACTGCTTTCTATATATACATTGGCATAAGGGACATTAACGATGGGCACTACTACCTCTGGAACCATATACAGCCCAACTCCACTTATGCCCATTAAAACATCTCCACTGCCACTGTAAATTGCACGATGCAAAATAGCGGCGCCTACCATGTATTGCCCATTAAGCATTGTTTGCCAGTTGCTTATATTGAATAGTGGTGCAGAATTTGTATTTGTACCTTGCCATACCATAATATTATTGAATCCATTTGTCCACATTGAAAAAGTCACTACGTTATTTGTGTTTTTTGTAGAATTAAGTACAGTCCAGGTCGGATTCACATAGGGATTTCTATATACAAGTTCAGTCCAATTACCAGTGGAATTCCTAACTTGCGCTAAACCTACTTCTATGATTCCAAATGTGTTTACATATACGCCTTCACTATCGTATAGATACAACATATTCATTGCATAATGTGTCCCCTCAAAGGCAGAACTTGGGCCAGATGGTATCGATAGGTTATCTACGCTTAATATTACACCGTTGTCAGCTAGCAATGGTTGCATTAATTGAGGATTGCTTAACTGAGACCCTATTTGGTAGTCTTGATAATCAAATATCGATACCCCATATGGCAACAATACCCATCCACTTCCATATAGCCCTACATCAGTATTAGAGTTGTTTCCATAGAACATTGTTTCGTACCCGCTTTGTGTTGCAAAGGAGGAATAATTAGCCATTGGAACCATATATTGGGATGGGATCCAGTCCCATGCATCAAAGAGAGTAGAAAAATTGGTCATGTTATTGTAATAGGATAAATACCCTATTTCAGGTTGCATTGCGTTGTATATAGGGGATATTCCTATCCCAGTAGGTGGATTTGACCCTGTACTAAGATTTACATATACAACTTTTGTTGTTCCAGAGGATACACCAACCATTATATTTTGGGTTTTATAACCCGTTGCATTTACAGTTATTGTGTATTGCCCTGATTCTAGGGAAGCATTGAACCATTCAGTAGTAGGGGAGGCATAGCTCTTAAACATGTAAATGCCATTAGCTGTTACCGTAGAATTGGCTGGAGATGCCCTTATTGACACATTTCCATATGCATATACGACAACGTATGAGTTGGCACTGGAAGCAAGTGTAGAACCATTCCACACTTTTACAGTATAATTATATATTCCTGGTTTCATTTTGCCTGTATTGCCAGAATAAGTATTTGAGGTTGAATTTTGTACAGATGTCCCATTTTGTAAAAACTGATAACTAATGGTTGAGGGGCTGTAATTGAATGATACTGATAATTTATAGGAGGAAATTACTGTTGGTACAAATGAAACAGAGGGATACATTAATGCAATGGCAGGGTTAAATCCAGGAATGATATCCCTGGATAAGTTATACATAACAGGGGTACCCCATCCGTTTGTAAGGGAATAACCAGCTTTGGCAAAATATTCACCATTTGTCCCAATGGTTATTTGATTAAAGGGATTGTATTTTACTATACTACCAGATGGCCCTATGGCATGGTTGTTGAAATCGTAAGACAGATTGTATAAGTAAGGTGCTTCATCGCCTAAAACCTTCTTTGTATATTTTACGGATATTTGGTTTAAAACTGCCCACATGCCTGCACTTGCAGGAGAAGCATAGCTTGTACCACCACCACCAGCTACCAATGCGCCTTGGAATACTAATCCATACCCAGTATAAGGATCAGCGTTCAAAGATATATCTGGATATGCCCTATTTGGATTGGTAAAGCCCAATCCAGTACCATTGTTTGCCAATACCTGCCAAATTGGGGCAGGGAAATAATCACTGAATCCACCGCCTGAACCAGAGGTGTTAAAGTATTGCCCTATTATGCCACCACCCCATGTTGTTTCCATTGCCCTTCCTAGTGCAATTGAACTAAGATTAGAACTGTTAACGTACATTAGCAATCTTGTGCCACCTACAGCAGTAACCCATGGATAGCTAGAAGGGATATCACCTACAGGGAAAGGAGAGAATTCGTTTGACCCCCAATCACCAGTTGCCACAAATACGGCTATACCTTCTGTAAACATTTGTTTAAATAATACACTTTCATATGCCATTTCGGATTGGGGCATTTCTATATCAGGCAATCCATAGGATATTGAGAATACTTTGGCATAAGATTGGGATGCAGCATATGCAAATGCATCATCCCATGCAGTAGGAACGGATGTGTTGGCATTGATCATATCAATTTTTGCACCTGGAGCCATGGCACTTGACCATTCTACATCAAGGGTGTTTTCAGTAAGGTCTCCACCAGACTGAGAAGCTGGTGCAGTTCCACCATCAATGGGAGTTATATTGTATTGTGCTTGTGGAAGGTTGTTATATTTTTCCCATAACCTCAGATCACTTAAGCTAGGGGTAGATTGCCCATATAGCAAGATTGTTTGGCCAGAGCCATTGTACCCAAGTTGGTATAGCTTATCCATGCCATACGCTTTTGCAATATCATTTTGCATGTAATTTAATGTGCCTTGGGCAGGAGCCAATTTTCCATGATTTTCCAATTGTTTTTCTATGTTTCCAAGGTAAGGCATTATCATAGGCATTGGTTGATTAAAGTTGGATAGCCCATCTATTGATGCTATCAATGGTGCATAGATTGTTGATAAGCTTGGGTCTTGGGATAGTGAATAATAAGTATGCCCTCTATAAGAGTATTCATTCATTGTTATTTTGAAATTTTTTTCAAACAAATAAACCGTACCAGATATTTTTATTCCTAAGTTGTTTGGATAAACCCCAACAATTGAGAAGCCTTCACTTTTGAAATAATTTTCAATTTGGGATATTTGTTCATTGGACAATCCATACATTGCTTTAAATTGAGATGGACTTAACCATGCATGGTAGTATTGGGATTTTGGGTTTTGTAATTCATTAATGTATTGGTTTAATTTACTTTGGTTTTGGGGGTAAAATCCAATAACAACAGTTATTTTTTGGTTGGAAGGCATTGCACCTGTCATTTTGGCATATTTCAATACCGGTGGCACCATGCCTTTCAGCTGCATGAATGTAACTCCCTCTGGTGCTATAAGGGCAGTGCCATTGTTTTTTTGAGTTTGTGCAATACTGCCTGTTGTCGAAAATAGCATTACTATCACTACTAAAATGCTTATTATAGATATCCATCCTATTTTTCTCATATAAAATACCTCTATTGTTCTCAAATAATACAAACAATAGGTTTATTAAAATGTTATGTTAATAAAGCTAAGAGGGTTGAAGTTTTTGTTAATTCTTTTAACACCTCCATTTATGAATTGTCGTTCTTACCAATAAAAAAGAATGAAAAAATTTTAAACTAGTTTACGTATAAAGGTTAAAGGATTGATTTTAATGTCAGAAAAAATTGAAGAAATAATTGGCAACATTCTTGATGTTGGCATGGAAATAAAACATAAAATACCGTATTATACTACAAATACTAACAAAAAAAATATTTTTGGCGATGAACAAAAAGCTTTAGATGTCATATCAAATGACATATTCATTGAAAAATTCAAAAATAGCAAAATTGTTGGAAAATTAGCTTCAGAAGAGATGGAAGATATTATGGATATAGGATTGGGGGAATACAACCTCTCTTTTGATCCTTTAGATGGGTCATCTAACATTGAAACCAATAATTTGGTGGGCACTATTGTAGCGATATTTAAAGGGGATTATAAAATAAGTTCCCTTGTTGCCTCTATGTATATATTATATGGGCCATCTACAACCTCAGTCATTGCAAACAACCACGAAGTCAATGAATATATATTGGATGAATCAACTAAGGATTGGAAACTAAAAACGAAAAACATGAAGTTTCCAGGCAAAGGATGGGTTTACGGAATAGGTGGATTGAAAACATTGTGGCCTTCATGGTTATCAAGATTTGAAAATAATGTTCTTTCTAAATATAAACTCAGGTACGGCGGGGCGTTGGTAGGGGATTTTAACCAGGTTATGCATTATGGAGGTTTTTTTGCTTACCCAGAATTGGTAGGTAAGCCCAATGGAAAATATAGGGCATATTTTGAATCTATACCTTTGGCGCTTATTTCTAGATACGCAGGAGGCATCGGAATAGATGGTAATATAGACCTATTGGAAAGGGATTATAAAAGTATAAACGAGGTTGTCCCTAGTTATTTTGGAAATGAGGAACTAATCAAAGATATGCTGAAATATAAAAAGGGCAAAGAATAAAATTGCATTAAGATTTTTATTATGACCTTAGGTGTTGGGCAATAAAAATTGCTAGATTCAAGCTTATTATTAGATTCATTATTCCACTAGAGATTAGCAAAGAGAAAAGTGAGTAGAATAACCAATGCTTTATTTTTTTGATTTTGAGTTTATATGTAAATAACAAAACAAAGGAAAAAATGCCTACGATAGGGATGTATAGTTCTATAAACCTTATAGAATAAGGTGGATCCCAAATTGGGCGAATTGAAGGCAGATACATGAAGACATAAGCCCCAAGTATAATGGTTATAAATAGATTAAGCAGTAAACTTCCAGATTTTTGCTTGAATAAAAATATTAATGTTATTAAAGAGGTAAAGGCTAGTATTGATATTGCCATAATTAATGCAATATTTATATAGTTGTTAAAGGGAGGGTAGAATTTTATAGCTATGCTATAAGGCAGTAAGATTATTAACATAAGAGTCCATAAAAACGTAGTAGATAGCATTAAATAAGGTTCATAAAACAATTTTATTGGCTTGATCATGGCATCAAATTTCATTTTGGTGTGCGCAATATTCTTTTTGGATTTCAATGCTTTAAGGAGATATCTTTTACCTGTTTCTAGGATATCTAGGTTTTTAGTAATTAATTTGTAATAATACCTATAAATAAAAAGGGATAATACAGTAGTAATGATTATCTGGGGTATGGCATCAACTAGGTTTTTCCATACAATTATTATTGCCATACCTAACCCTCCTTTTTTATATTTTTATGAACGAAAAATGGTTGATCATCGTTATGTCCATTATATATACAAACTGCACATCTATAGCGCCAGAGCTGTTATAATGGCAAATGTATAAATAAAAGTTAATGCTTGTGTTGTAAGCCATATTAACAATAAACGATATGTTAACACTTACGTAATAAGTGCTTGTTATAGTCATTGGATATGCCGGGTTGTGAATACTTGCCGGCGATGAAAAAAAGAAAAATTGTTGCTGCCCACTCTGGTTGCTGTTGTTGAACCACATTTGCCATGATTCAAAATTCCATGTAGTAGACAGGTATCTTTTCTGAGCGTAAATATTGAATTTGAATGCGCTTGTTAAATCCATTATACGTAAAACATCAATATAATGGTACGTGTAATATCCAGCTAATGGTGTAATATGGAACCATGCTGTTTTGTTAATATTATTTGTAATAGCAAAGGACCCATTGGTTTGCAATACAACCCATCCCCACCATATTTGTGTACCACCAGCCATGTTGAAAGCGATTGCCTCATTGGTTCCATAGGTATCTACATATTCAGCACTAGGGAAAAAGGTCTGCTTAGCTGGTGTGATGCCATTAGTGGTTGTAATAGTAATTTCCGTATCCGTATATACGTATGTACTATTAGCAACCATCACTACGTACAACCAGAACCCCATCTTGGCAGTATCAGCCCGCAACGTAATTGATCTTGCACCATTTGGGATTCCAAATCCATAGTATGCCCAACCAGTAGCAAAGAGCCCTAAAACAGACCCATTAAAAGATAATCCATAAATAACATAATAAGCATTGCCAGCATTAGTTATCCATTCATAGTCTACTATAGATATTATAGGAGCAGGGGAGGGTTTGGAAATATATACCATTTTACCAGTTCCGAGATTAGCCCAATAGTTTGTTATATATCCTGTTGATGTGGAAAAGTAATAATCAGTATACATTATATATATTGGTGACGTCACATTCTCTGTGTAAAGGCTTTGTTCATCATTGGTTATACTTGTCCAGTTTGACCATCGGTGACTCAAACCTGCGTTCAAAAGCCACTTCCAACTTGCAGTACTAACTCCATTTGTATAGTTAAGTTCAAAAACACTTCCATTTCTACTCAATAATAGCACTATGGATCCTCCATAAGCTAAGTAAAGTGTATGGTCTGGTACAGAACTATTTGTAGCAGCAATGCCTACTATCAATCCATCGGTTGAGGTTGAATTGGGGCTTCCTGGAGAGTATGGAGAACCCAATGAAAAGGTTTTATTTTGATATTTCATCCATTCTACCCATGTACTGCCGTTTGTATCGACAAAAAAAGTATTTCCTGATTGATCGCACGTTGTACAAGCCCATCTATTTGAGGTAATGTTCATATATACCTGGTCGTGGTATCCATTTTGGGGTGAATTGTTCCATAAGTTGGAAGAATGGTTTTGGTATATGACCATAGGAGAGTTAGACGAACCAGCCATTTTATAGTTGTAGCCTATAACCACAGAGGCATTGCTAAGGGTATCAAATGAAACGATTACAAAGATCATTGCTAAACCTATTGCTGCCATCTTGGCATACAAGCTTCCTTCCTTTTCATTTGTGGCTTTCGTACTCTTATCCCCCTCTTTTCTCTACCTCCTTTGGATTTCAGTGCTGTAATAGCAAATTAAAAAAAAATCAAAAGGTTTATATTTACGATTATCCACGTATATTGTATTGAATTGTTATGGTATCAGTTCCTGAGCCAGGTACTAAATAGAAACCTAGGTAAAGTGCTGGTGTTGTTGCAGAAATTTGTTTTGGTAATGAGATTTCGCCACTAGTACTAGTTCCTGACAATGATTGACTGCCTGCTGCTGCACTTCCATTATACCATGTACCACCCTTCACGCTAAGTAGATTCGTACCGTTGTAAAGTAGATCCCCACTAGGCAATGTAGCAGATGTCACATTGATCCAGACAAGTACTGCACGGTTAAGCCCAGAAGTAGCGTTTATAATAACATAAACATTGATGAGATCTTCACTACTACTACCGGTTATTGCATTGATAGATATTGTTGTTCCACCATATATATCACCAGAAGACTGCTGGGTTGCAGAAGTTAAACCCATCGCATTTGCATCACTATAATCTGGACCCTCTTCCAAATAAACCTCGGCTGTTGCAGTGCTGCCTGATAATGTATAGGTATATGAAATTACTACTGTTGCTATTGTCATTGCTGGCAACATCAATGCTGTTACTAGAACCACTGCCCACAACAATTTCTTTTTCTTTCCCTCATTCATTCTTTCTATTTTTTCTAAAAGCCTCATTCGCTATCCCCTCTTTAATATGTATACTCTATAAGATAGTATACTGTCTAATAGCCATCATTCATAAAATTTTTGAAATCGAAAAAATTATTCTTGCTTTTTACTTTTTTTATATCAATGAAGAGTAAAATAGATAACAGAGGTAATGATATAAGGTTATTGATCTTTATGGATTTGAAATATTTTACTGATAATGGCTTTGTGAGGAATCAGTGTGTTAAATGCGGGTCATTCTTTTGGTCTAAGGAAAAAAGGGAGGTTTGTTCTGAAAATCCATGCATGCCATATTCTTTTTCGAATAACCCCCCTACAAAAAAGGCATATAGCATAGATGAAATGCGTTCAGAATTCATTGAATTTTTTAAAAGGCATAACCATACCTATATTAAAAGGTATCCAGTCGTTGCTAGATGGAGGGATGATGTGTTTTTTACCCAAGCTTCTATATATGATTTCCAACCATGGGTGACAAAAGGCATTATAGATCCACCTGCAAATCCACTTGTAATTTCACAACCTTGCTTAAGATTCAATGATTTGAATGAGGTAGGATATTCTGGAAGGCACTTCACTTTTTTCGAAATGATGGCACATCATGTTTTTAATACAGAAAAGGAACAGATTTATTATAAAGACAAAACCGTTGAACTTTGCCATGCTTTTTTAACACAGGATTTGGGCATAGATGAAAAAGAAATATCCTACAAGGAAGAATGGTGGGAAGGGGGAGGAAATGCAGGCAATTCACTTTCTGTTGGCGTTAGAGGGCTTGAAGTTGCTACACTTGTTTTTATGGAATTCATTAAGGATAAGGATAACCTTATTCCAATGCCCATTAAAGTTGTAGATACTGGGTATGGATTGGAACGCCTTACTTGGATATCTAATGGTGGTAATACTGCTTACGATATTGTTTTCAAGGAATACTTATCTGGATATGAAAACCTATTAGGAAAAATGAAAGAAAGCAACCAAAATCTCTATTATATATTGGCAGACCATACAAGGTCACTTATTTACATGCTTTACGATGGTGTTGTTCCTTCTAATGTAAAGGAAGGATATTTTGCCCGTTTGCTTATCAGAAGAATGATCAATGCCATCAATAAAATCAATCCTTCATGTTCCTTGAAAGAGGTTATGAAGGTTGGCATTGCCATTGAGTCCAAAAAAGAGGATTTTAAATCATTTGAAAAAGAAATTTTGGATATGATTGAGTATGAAACCCATAGGTATAATGAAACCCTGAAAAAAGGCAAAACGATTATTAAAAAAATCGAAGATAACCTGAAAAAAGAGGGAAAAGGGTTTGATGCTGATACCTTGGTTATGCTATATGAAAGCAATGGTTTGCATCCAGATATCGTTAAGGAAATTGCAACGATTCCTGTAAATATCCCAGATAACTTTTTTGAACTGGTATCCAAAAAAAATGAGGAACATGTAAACAACACAAAAAACGAAGTTATTAATTTACCAGATACTAAAATACTTTATTACAATAACCCATATGTGATGGATTTTACATCAAAGATCGTTGCTATACATGGAGATGCAGTTGTCCTTGATGAAACCTATTTTTATCCTACAGGTGGTGGGCAAATTACAGATGTTGGTTATATCAATGGGCATGAAGTTTTTGATGTTGAAAGATATGGCAAGTCGGTTCTTCATCATTTAAAAGGGGACATAAATGGATTTCATGTAGGGGAGGTAGCAAAATGTGTTATAAACAAAGAACGCAGGTTGAGGTTGATGCGCCATCATACGGGAGCACATTTGATCAATGGCGCAGCACGCAGGATTTTGGGCAGGCATATATGGCAGGCAGGTGCGTTTAAGGGAGTTGACAATGCCCGTATAGACCTTACCCATTACAAACCTTTAACGGATAAAGAGATAAAGGATATCGAAGGGCTTGCCAACAAAATCATATTTTCAGCTATAAAAATAGACAGCAAATTTATGGAAAGGACATTGGCAGAAGAGAAGTATGGGTTTTCCATATATCAAGGGGGAGCTGTCCCTGGTAAAACTTTGCGCATTATAGATATTGAAGGTTTTGATGTAGAAGCTTGTGGAGGTACACATTGCACTAATACCTCTGAAGTAACTTTGATCAAGATTACTAATGTCAAAAGGCTTCAAGACGGGATTGTAAGGATTGAATATTGCTGTGGTGATTTGGCATATGAAAAATTCATAGAAGAAGAAAATTATTTGAAGGAAATAGCACATGTTTTAGATGCAAATGAAAGCCAGTTGTTAAATAAAATAACAACTATTAAGGAAAATTTGGAAAAAGTTCACCAGGATTATAATGAAAAATCGAAATTAATAGAAACCCAAATTGTTGAAGGCATAGAGAAAAGTGCCATAAGCATAGGAAAATCAAGGCTTTATGTATATGATTTTGAAGATGAGGTGAATATTAAAAAAATGCTTAAGAATTTTACATTGTTAGATTACACAGTTGCCTTGTTTGGCAACAAAAATACTATTTACATTGCACAATCCTATAACAACAACATTGATTTTAAGAAATTAGAGGAAACAAAAAATAGATGGAAACTTACAGGGGGAGGAGGAAAAACCATTGTTTCGTATTTAATTCCAGATGAAAATATGCCTAAAAAAAAGGAGATATTTGATGACTTTATCCATACGTTGCAGAGTTTAATGGGTAATGCTTAGGGTTAAGTAAGGCAGTTATAGAATCTAGTAAACTTTTTTCTTTTTCATTAAAAGCACGCTCATCAGCTAAAGAAATGAATAAAGATCCGTAGATATAAGAGTCATCAGATATTTTCCCTATAAGTTTGTATAATTTTTCAAACCCAATGTAAAACATCATATATTCCAAGTTGTCTAAAATTACTAACGCATTTTCATTGTGCTTTCCCATAAACTCCTCGAGCTTCATCTGCATTATAGTCGTTTCAAAGGGCTTTAGGATATCATCATCCTCCCCTTTTTCTGAAAGCCAATATACATTGCTTATTGGTGCCTTTACCATTTCACTTAATATAGATGGATGGGTTCTTGTAATTAGAAATATATTTTTGTTGCCTTTTGCTGCGTTGATTAGTGCCCTCAAAATATCATTTTTATCTTTTATCCCGTGGGATAAAACCAAGAATGAACCTTTCTGGCTAGATACTACCTCCTCAATGCTTATATCCTTGTGAATATTGTCCATGTATTCTTCGCCTACCCAATCTTGCATTAATAGTAACATAATTTTTATCAATATATATTTTGTTAATCTTTTATCTTTATAGATACGTTGCTATATCAAAATTACATTGCTTAAAGTCTGGTAGAATATTCATATGCTGCGTCCCCCTCTCGTTTGTTGCCGAGAGAATATGCCATTTCTGCTTTATTGATCCATGCTTCTTTCAATTGGGGGTTGCTTTTAGTTGATTTGTCATAGCATGCATATGCTTCACTTTTCCTACCCATTTTTTCTAATATAACACCCATGTTGTTCCATGCTACGCCGTTATTGGGATTGGCTTTTATAGAGTCTTGGTAATTTGCCAATGCCGTACTTGCATTTGTTTCTTGGTTGATAATTCCTTTTAGCAATATATTCATGTAATAGTTGGGAATAAGGTCATCTAAAAGTGCAGCTCTTTCCATCGCCCCATTTAAATTGTTGAGGTTTTTAAAGCATATTGCTTGGTTGAAAATAGATGCATATGGATTGTATCCGTAATTGAGTGACAAGTTGAAGGCGATTATGGCGTTTCTAAGATCACCTTTTAGCATTAAGTTCATTCCATTATTGAAAAAAAGGCTTCCTTTCTTTAAAATGTATTTTATTGCTTCATATCCAGAGAAAGCGGCTATAATTGCCAATAATATTCCTATGTACCACAAACCAAAGAAATAAGGGACCAATCCAATGATGGGTATTATCACAGAGATTAAAAAAACATAGTAAAATTTATTTTTGTATATAAATGGAGAGATTTCAAACTCATTTATATTGTACGTTTGTCCTTGTACTGGTGCAGCTGGCTTTGGCATAGGGGCATTGATAGGGGCAGGTGTATAGATAGTGTTGGGAGGGAGAGGCCTGCCACATATAGAACATTTTTCATTTTCTGCGGGGTTTAGGCTTCCGCATGTAGGGCATTTTTTGTATTGCATATATATGCATTCTAAAACTATATAGTATAATATAAGTATTTCTAAACATATTGGTTGGGTTCGATAATGTATATTGGCATTGATGACACAGATTCAGGCAATGGCTCTTGCACTACCTATGTACTTACAGAGGTTATTAGGAGCATAAGCTTGGAATATGATATTATAGGGTACCCCAGGCTTGTAAGGCTAAATCCCAATATTCCATGGAAAACGAGGGGCAATGGTGCCCTTTCTTTGCGTATTGGAAAAGGATTCGGCAAAAAAAAGTTGTGTGGCATGATTGGCAACACAGAATACTATTGTTATGAAAAGGGAATCAATGCAAAAAATAAGGAGTTGGTTTTGGGTAAGATCATCCCTATTGTTGAAAAATTAGCGCGTGTTGAAGACCCTAATACAAATCCTGGAATAGTAGTATCAGATAAAAAATTTTCTCAGTACCTTTACTGGAAAGCGGTAAGGGAAGTACTCACTATCGATTATGTTAAGGATATTGTAGAAAATCAAAACGCGTTGCATAAGATGTATAAAAACGGGAGGGGGATTATAGGTGCAAGTGCTGCAATATCATGGCACCCTTTAAGGAAAACCTATGAATTGATTTCTTACCGTGACTCTTCAAAGTGGAATGAAACCAAAAGGGAGGTTGATGAATCCATAGTAAGATGGCTTGAATACAATGAAGATTTGCTTTTCAATACCTATGATTCATTCAACCATCATTCATGCATTTCTCCACATACTACTTGCCCTATTTTATATGGTATTAGGTCATTAAGTCCAGCAAAATTGTTGAAGGTTAGGGGTGTTATCAAATCAGAGAAGGTTGATCGATGGTTTATATATGAAACCAATCAAGGAACGGATGACCATATTGTAAAATCCAATATTAAAAATTTAAATGCGTTTGGTTCTTATAAAATTTCTGGCCATGTTGTAAAATATCCAGTGCAAATCAAGGGAGGGCATGCCTTCGTTGAAGTTGCAGACAAGACAGGTTCAATAATACTTGCTTTCTATAGTGAATCTGGGCAAATGAATAAAATTGCTACACAGCTTATTCCTGGGGATTATATTTGTGCGTATGGAAGTGTAAAAGGAGGGTTTTATGGAAAGCAAATGAATGTAGAAAAACTCATTATTAAAAATTTGGCTATGAAAAGCATAAAAATTTCCAATCCAATATGTGACATATGTGGGAAGAGAATGAAATCATATGGTAAAGAAGGATATAGATGCAAAACATGCCATGCCAAAAAACCTAAAGAGAGTGCCTCTTTTTCATACATTGATAGGGGAATAAAAATAGGGGTTTACGTTCCACCCACTTCAAGGTTTAGGCATTTAGCCATGCCACCTAAAATTGCACCTTTTTTGAGAAGGGTTGTAGATTGTTAACATGTTTAGTTTGGGCTTTCTTTGGTGTTAATGATTAGCCTTATTACCTCGTCACCTTCATCCACGGCCTTTAACTTTGTGCCCATTGTGTTTCTAGAGATTATTTTTATTTCGTCGTCTTCTATCCTTAAAACTTTGCCCATTTTGGTAAAAATGAACACTTCGTTGTTGTCGTTTACAACGTCAATGCATGCAATTTCACCTGTCTTAGGAGTTATTTTCATTGCTTTAACCCCTTTTGCACCCCTATGAACTTTTCTATAGTTTGTAATCAAGGTTCTTTTTCCGAATCCCTTGGTGCTAATGGTTAGCAGATAATCACCTTCCTTAACTACCTTCACTGCTACCACGTAATCCTCTTTGGATACAGTTATACCTTTGACTCCACGTGCACTTCTCCCCATTGCCCTCAGTGTATTTATAGCAAACCTTACAGCCATTCCTTTCCGTGTTACCATCATTACATCTAAATCTTCATTTTTGTTATAGGGTATAACATATACTAGTTCATCATTTTCTTCGAGGGTTATTGCCTTGATGCCATTAGACCTTATATTGACAAACATTTCCAATTTTGTAACCTTTGCCAACCCTTTTTTGGTTGCAAACAATAGGTTTATGTTAGGGTCATGGGTAGCAGGCAATGCTACCGCAGACCTTATTTGTTCGTTTGGCTGCAAAGTTGGAAGCAGTTGGATAATCGGTTTTCCTCTTGCCTGCTTGGAACTTTCAGGGATTTCAAAGCATCGTATTTTATAAACTTTGCCTAAGCTTGAAAATAAAAGGATATAATCGTGGCTATATGCTGTTAATGTAATTACAATGTTGTCTTCTACCTTGCTATCCATTACGCTTGTGCCTTGGCCACCTCTATGTTGTGTTTTATACATCACAAGAGAATTCCTTTTGATGTAGTTTTTTTCGGTAATGAATATCATGTTTTTTACGTTGGGGATAAGGTCTTCATCCTTTTGCTCTATTTGGCTTTCTATTATTTCAGTCCTCCTTTCATCACCGTATTTATCAGCTAGCTCTTTCAATTCTTTCTTTATAACATTTTTTTGCTCTACCTCGCTTGCAATGATTTTTTCTAGCATTGAGGATTCCTTTAGCAATTCCTCTTTTTCATTTATTATGGAACCAACCTCTAAGCCTGTTAATCTTTGCAGTTTCATATCTAGTATAGCTTTTACTTGTGGGTCATTGAGAGAGTATTTAGATTTTATTTTGTTGAAGGCTTCTTCTGTATCATTAGACCCCTTTATAAGAGAGATTATATCATCAATATTTTGTATTGCAATTAAAAGCCCTTCTAGAATGTTCAAACGCTCTTTGTCTTTCATTAAGGTGTATTGGTACCTCCTCACAATAACCTTTATTCTATGTTTTATATAAAGATCAAAAAGGTCAAACATGGATAGCAACCTTGGGCGGTTGTCTACAAGTGCAACATTGTTTACCCCTATGACAGATTCCATCCTTGTATGCTTATATAACTGGTTTTTAACCACTTCTGGATTTGCATTTTTTTTCAATTCTAAAATAATATTTATGCCATCTCTATCAGATTCATCCCTTATGTCTTGAACATCATTGACTTTTCCATTTTTTATCGCTTCAACAATGCTTTCAATTAACTTGCTTTTATCTACCATGTAAGGTATCTCTTTTACTGCTAGAATTGTTTTTTCTTTAACTTTTTTTTCTTCTGTTTTAGCCCTTATGGTTATGCTGCCTTTGCCTGTTACGTAATAATTTTTAATTCCTTGGCTACCATATATAATACCACCAGTTGGAAAATCAGGGCCTTTCAGTATTTCCATTAGTTCATTTACACTCATGTTGGGATTGTCTATGTATGATAAAATTGCATTGACAACTTCAACCATGTTATGTGGCACCATCATGGTTGCCATTGCAACTGCTATACCTGATGATCCATTTAAGATCAAGTTAGGCGCTTTCGATGGCAAATATAATGGTTCCTTCATTGTACTATCAAAGTTATCAACCCATTCTACAGTATCTTTATCTAAATCTTCTAAAATTTCCTCTGCATATTTAGTCAATCTAGCTTCGGTATACCTCATTGCTGCAGGGCTATCTCCATCTATGGATCCAAAGTTTCCTTGCCCTTCTATTAGGGGATACCTCATGTTAAAGGGTTGCCCCATTCTCACCAGTGCATCATAGATTGCTATATCTCCATGTGGATGGTATTTACCTAAAACTTCCCCAACAGTCCTGGCAGACTTCTTATAAGCCTTGTCATGGGTAATGTTGCTTTCATACATTGTATAAAGGATCCTTCTTTGAACAGGTTTAAGGCCGTCAAGCACACTAGGAAGAGCCCTCCCTATAATTACACTCATTGCATAATTTATATACGAATATTTCATTTCCTTTTCAATCGATTGTACTTTTATTTCTTCTCCACTAGATTCTATTTTTCCAGAGTCCATTTGATTCACCATGTAATTGGTTGTCTATTACCTTTAATCATTACCTGCTTTTTAAGTTTATCTTAACATTAAACAGCATAATATACAGTAATATGCAGGATTATTATTTCTATCAGTAGTGTTAATTTTCATCCTTAGAAGTCATCTCACTGATACATAGATTTTTAAACTTATGTGATATAGCCCATGCCTTTACAAACTTTTCTAAAGAGGTTTTTTGTTGCATAGTTTGTAGGTTGATGCCTTAGAATTATTCTTTTTCTTTTTACCATCCTGTTATTTATTTAAGGTTATTGGGTTTTTTCACCTTATGAAACAGGTAATATTTGGCAACGCCGTATATTACGGCATATCTTCTTATGATTTCAACCCATGCGTATATAAGGTAAGGGTATTTTTTACGAAGCTTGAACGCTTTTATTTCTAGATAACAAAATATTCCTGCGTAGATTACTACACCCAATATCAAAAATATAATGCCTAGGGCATAGAATGCCATTGGCGCTGAAAGCAATAAAAGTATTGGTGCTATAACATAGGGCAGAATATTGTAATATGTAGATTCATAAGAAGAGGAATACCTGGAATATATTACTACCCCTTCCATGGCATACCTAGACTGCTTTTTCCACAAACGCTTTAATGTTACGTCAGAATAATCGTGGTATACAATTGCTTCTTTTATATAAACCCCTTTCCACCCATTAAGTATAGCCCTATTAGCAAAGTCGTGGTCTTCACCACTCGATATTGTTTCATCTAAATATCCTACACTATCAAAAACTTTTTTTCTCCATAAAGAATTTCCCATCGGAAGTTTTTCGGGGCTTTGTGCAGCTTTTGTATCATAAAACCAATCTAAATAGGAACTATAATACAAAGCGGTAAGTGTATATTTTTTATCTGGCAGAATAGGAGTGGGTCCGGCAACAAATCCTATTTTATCATCTTTTGAAATTCCTTCTAGTAGGCAATGCAGCCATTTTTGGGAAGGGAATTCATCTGCGTCTATAAAGGAGATAAACTCACCCTTTGCAGATTTAATCGCAATGTTTCTGCTTTTTGCAACATTGCCTTTCGCATTGAGTGGAACTACATTGGGATATTTTTTGGATAAATTTAATGCCATTTCCCATGTGCCATCTTTTGATCCACCATCAGCAATTAAAATTTCAATGTTAAGGTCGCTGTAATAAGCTTCAAGCGTATCTACAAGGTTATTGATCCTTTTGTCGTTTAAAACAGTGATTATAATAGAAATTGATTTTTCAGCCATAACATTAATGCTATAGCAAACACCTTTAAAAATTTATGTAATTTTCTAATATTGAAATTTACACCAATGTTTTTTGCTGAAAAGAGGCGTTTGGCCTAGAGGCAATATAATTTTTTAGGGTTTCATCTGTCTCAACCATATTGATCACATTTGGCTTTGGTACCCAGAGGTCTATTTCCTTGATCCTGCCTTTTCTTCCGTAATACCTTAGCTGTGTATTAATCAACCCCAATGTAGAGAGGTCATTGATAAGGTCGTTTATCCTTCTCGGGGACAGTGGAGTCATGTCCATTTTTAAAGTTGTGCTTATGTAAAATTCTATTACATCAGGAGTTTTTACGATCTTTGAATTGGTTTTTTCCATTACTTTAACAATGCTATACATTATAAGCTTCTGGTGCAATGGCAATCCATTGAGGATTTGTTCAATATAATCAGATTCTATTGTTTTTTTTGCTGTGTATACATCTTCTACTTCTACTTTGCTTTTTCCATTTCTTTCTGCAATCTGTGTAGCCATTCTCAATAAATTAAGGGCACGCCTAGCATCCCCGTGTTCGTGTGCACCTATAGCGGCACATACAGAGATTACATTTTCATCTAGAGACCCTTCTTCAAAGGCTATTTTTGCCCTATCAGTTAATATTGTAACTAATTGGGGGGCGTTGTATGGTGCAAAAGTGATTTTTTCATCGTTCAACCTGCTTTTTACCCTTTCATCAACGATGATCGAGGGCAAATTAACATCGTTTGTTATGCCTATAATGTTCACCCTATAGTTTGGGCTTTCATTGGATAAATTTATTAGAGTGTAGAGAGGGCTGTCCCCAATGCGATGTATCATTTTGTCAATTTCATCGAGTATAATTATAAGGCTTTCATTTCTTTTTTTTAATAATTCCTTGAATTTTTCGATTACTTTATCAAATGCCCATCCTGATGGGGGAATGTGTATGCCAGTATTACCCTCCAATTTACTAGACAATGAAGTAAATAAACTCATAATATTGTCAATCTCGGAGCAATTAATGTATTGTACATTCAATGCCCTACCTTCCTTTTTGCTTTTTTCTTGTATGTTAGAACAAACTTTTTTGACTACAACTGTTTTTCCAGTACCAGTTTTACCCATGACAATAATGTTCGACGTTGGATTATTGAATATTATTGGATAAAGTATTCTTTCGATCTTTTTGATTTCTTCTTCTCTATAAGGTAGCTTATCAGGTATATAAGATTCTAAAAACACAGACATGTTTTTGCCTATGACTTTATATATATCTGAATCTGCCATTTCTCCCATCCCTTTTTATGCATTTTACTTAACAATATATCCGATATTTAAAACATCTTATTACCAAAACCTCCTTTTTTCCCCGTATTTACAATAAATATTAATTGACGTGGATAATATGGTTTTAAGTTTATAATAAAGTATTGCATCGTAAAGGTTTATATTCTTAAAAAAAATAAGAGTTTTATGTCATCGTATATTGTTTCTTTTGTTAGAACCCCATTAGGAAAATTTGGAAAATCACTACAGCCTTTTTCACCCTCTGATTTAGGTGCCCATGTAATTAAAGAATTGCTAAATAAAACAGGCATAGCAGGAAATAATATAGACCTTGTGGTAATGGGCAATATTTTAAAAGGTGGGCATGGCCAAGATCTTTCTAGGCAATCATTGATCAAGGCGGGATTGCCTTTTACTGTTGATGGATACAATGTAGACATGGTATGTTCATCTGGTATGATGAGCATAATAAATGCTTCTCAAATGGTTAATCTTGGAGACGCAGATATCGTTATTGCAGGTGGTATAGAAAGCATGAGCAATTCTAATTTTATAGTTTCTAGTAAAATCAGGTATGGTGTAAAATTTTCTATGAAAGCCGACCTGTTTTTGACTGATTCCATGTATTATGATGGCTTAACAGACCCCATTAATGGTATGGTGATGGGGGAGGAAGCAGATAAAGTTGCTAAAGAACACAACATAAAAAGGGAGGAGCTTGATGAAATTGCATACCTGAGCCATAAAAAAGCGTTTGATGCCCAAGAAAAAGGGTATTTAAAAAAAGAAATAGCTCCAATTACAAGTGGGGAAGTTGTTGTTTACAATGATGAAGGGATACGCCCTACTTTAAAATTAGAGGATTTGTCCAAACTTAAACCAGCTTTTGGGAAGGATGGGCTTCATACAGCAGGTAATTCTTCCCAAATTTCAGATGGGGCTTCAGCTTTATTAATCATGAACGAAAACGGATTGAAAAAAACAGGGTTGAAACCTATTGCAAAAATAATTGGATATTCATGGAAAGGTGTAGAATCATGGCGGTTTACAGAGGCACCAGCTAAATCAATAGACCTTTTGTTACAAAAAACAAAAATTAACAAGAAAGAGATCGATTATATAGAGAACAATGAAGCTTTTGCTGTAAGTAGCATTTTATTAGAAAGAGAAGGCTTTGATAGATCTATTACCAATGTTTTTGGGGGAGCTATTGCTTTGGGGCACCCTATAGGGGCAAGTGGTGCGAGAATAACCGGTACGTTGGTCAATGTGCTTCAAACTAAAGGGGGAAATTTAGGGATTGCTGCCCTATGCCATGGCACTGGAGGGGCGACATCAATTGCAGTTCAACTTACGTGATTTTAAAATCTTTAAAATCCCCTAATTTTGTAAAAAGGTTTGTGCTTTCGCTGGTTCTAAATCTATTGCCCTTAAAAAGTAATTTAAGGCTTTCTTTTTTATTTCATCTAGTTCTTGTTGTGTTGAATCATCGTCTAATCTTGCAATACTTGTTGAATAGTACTCTATAGCTAGTTCAGATAGGTATAAATGTTTATTCTGTTCATCTATCTTTGCTGCTTCTGTGTATACATGCTCTGCTTCATTTATCATATTGTTTTCAATGTAGAATGCGCCTAGTGATGTATAATACAGCGGTTCCTTTTGATTTAACTCTATTGCTTTTTTGTAATATCCAATTATCTCATTTACGTTTATTTTAGGAATACCTCTTGCCGCTTCTGCCATTCCAAAAAAGGGTTTATCTGAATTTGGATTTAGTTCTGAAGCTTTTTTATAGTGCTTTAAGGATTCCTTGTAATTGTACTGTTCTAAATATTTATCACCTAAGGACAGCTCTTTTTCCCAATCGTTTACTGCCATTTGATTTCACCTTATTTCCCGATTATTCGTTTTTTACTTTTGTCAAATAAAGAGGTTTTACTATCTAAAGAATGCGGTGGTGACTTGGGGGAAGTGCTTCTAAATCCACAACTTCTGCAATATCCAATACCAGAAGAATCAATAACATAATCTGTACTTCCACATACAGGGCAAGACATTTCTTTATCTTTTGGCTTTTGTTGGTCTTTTTGTATACGCTGTGTAGGCTGTGGAATAGCATATTGCTGTGTAGATTGCTGTGGGGATTCTTGAATTGGGGATGAGGCTGCCTTTGCCCATGCTTCTTTAATAGCTTCTTCAGCCATTTCCTCATCTTCTTTTGATGAATACAAGCTTCTTTTTTGTATATTTTTGCTTAAAATTTCTTTTGCCCCTGCTAATAAATTTATGGCCTCGTACTCACTAGGAGCTTTTGCTGCCTGATCTTTTAGTTGCTGTGCAGAAGATAATACATCTTGGGAAATTCCTATTGAAATTGCCTTTTCTTGCAACTTTTGCACTTCTGTGAAAAGTTCCATTAATTCCTTGTCATAATCGTTTGTTTCTTTTTTTTCTTGAACATTTTCTTGAATATTTTCCCTGGCAGGAATTTCTTCATGCACTTCTATTTTTGGTGGTTGCTCTTGCACTACAGGTTTAGGCCTAGGTAAATTCAGTTTTGGTTCTTTTATATCTTTTTCTTCATTTTTGGATGATATGCCTTGATTAATTTTGGGGATTTCTTGCTCATGAATTGAAAGCTCTTTCTCCCTTTCTAACAAATATTTTCTTTTCTGTATAAGATCTTCTTCTTGCTTTAATAATTCAGCTTCTTTTTGGTTGAACTTTTCTTTAAGGGATTTAAGTTGCGCTTCTAATTGTAGTAATTCGTTTTCTTTTGATGAATAAGCTTGGTCTTTTTTATTTAACTCTTCTTGCATTTGGATAATTCTTTGCTTTTGATCCTCAAGTTCTTTCTCCATTTTTTTAAGAGATATTTCTTTGTCAAACAATTCTTTTTCTTTTGAAGTTAATGCATTTTCCTTGTCATTTAGTTCCTTCTCTTTTTTAATGATATTATTTTCACGTTCCTCTAAATATTTTTCACCTTCTTGTAGCCTATGCTCTATATCCTCGTTTTCCTTTATTTTCTGTTGTATTTTGTTTTTCTCATTTTGTAGATCCGTTAACGATTTCTCAAAAAAGGATTGTTTCTCATATACAGTAGAAATGAAATTTTTCATTTCATTTATTTGTAAATTGAACTGGTTTTGTAGTTCCTCAAATCTATCTAAATAGCTTTTGCTTTTAGATTCTTCTGAGGATTGTGGTGAATCTGCCATTATATATCCCTCTACAAAAACATTACAACATAATCTTACTTAAATTTTTGGTAGTTTCCTATGCTTATATTGTAGATAATAGATTATTATAAAATAATTTTTTCATACAATTCTAATTGTCACAAAAAACACAATAGAAAAGATGAACTATGTACATAGCTAATGGATTCAATGAACTATGACATACCTGAGATTCTGAAAAAAGTGCCAATTCTAACATAACAACAATAACAAAGATTATCCTTGGTCATGTCCCTGTATTGAACCCTTTATGAGGATAAAAGAGAATACATTACAAAACTAAGAGGTAGAAATGTACTGTGTAGTGGTCAATCCTTAAAGCCTACTTGCTAGTATTAATGGATCTGACGCCCCCTCATCCCTGAAGGATTTGAGGTTCCTGATTCATAGAGTGGCAACTCGTATGCCCATTTTGAGAGTTCCGAGCAGTAACTTTCCACAGGCGTGAATTCGGGAATGCCCTTCCCTACTTTAATATAACCCATATTCCTTATGTTTATGGATGCATTGAGATCACGGCCGATTGTGAGATTACATACATCATACTGATGTTCTTTCTCTGAAAGTTTCAGATCATGTTTAATGTTTCCGCATATTGAACACATCCTTAAAGATGGATAGAAACAACCTATCTCTATTAGCTCTCAGCATATCCACTCCAACTTGTATTCAAGCATATTCCTGAACCGGTACAAACCCTGATCTGTTATGCTCTTTGAGAGATTGTGGTTCAGCATCATTCCTTGTATGTTCAGATCCTCAACCACATCATTGCCATATTGCTTGGCTATCGCAGTTGATATTTTGTG